>Ga0210394_10000310_pt1 | contig 111938 bp, 107 predicted proteins | sample IncBWC12MmetaG_FD_160121 | JGI IMG/M metagenome (GOLD analysis project Ga0210394, IMG submission 160121) | Forest soil microbial communities from Barre Woods Harvard Forest LTER site, Petersham, Massachusetts, United States - Inc-BW-C-12-M | ecosystem: Environmental > Terrestrial > Soil >...
CATGAGCTCGCTGCAGTACTGGGCCGGATCGCGTTGCAGACTGCCTTTGTCAAATCGGTGACGGATCATGTCGATCAACGTGACGCCGGGTTTGATGACGTCGGCGGACAAGCCGTACATCGCCCGATAACGTTCGTTGCAGACGACGAGGCGGCCGTTCATGTCCAGCATCACCACGCCTTGGCTCATATTGTTCAGCGCCAGGTCGAGCAAACGCCCTTGATCGTCGATCCGGCGGTCGGCGAAGGCACTGATCAGGGTCATGCCCAATATCGCCACCGCCACGCTGGCGATGGCTATGGCGAGCGAGGCCGGCGGCAGCGCCGGGGCGGTGAACACGCGCGTCGGATCGGGGACGATCTCCACCGCGCCCATGGCGGTGAAGTGATGCGAGACGATCGCCAGCGTCAGCAAAAGCGCCGATGCCCATAGCGCCCGCGGTCCCTGCCAACGCACGGCGACTGCGAGCGCCGCCATGCCCAGGACCATCCCGAGCACGATGGACACGACGACCAAAGGCAGGTCCCACGCGATGTGCCCGGGAAGCTCGAGCGCGCCCATGCCGAGATAGTGCATGCAGGCGACACCGGCGCCGATGATGCCGCCGCCGATCGGCGCACCCCAGCGGCCGGGAATGAAAACCGCCGCCGCCAAGCCGCCGCCGGTGATCGTGGCCGCGGCCACGAGCGACAAGGTGGTGAGATTGATGTCGTAGGCGAGCGGCACGCCGGGCTCGTAGGCGAGCATCGCCAAGAAATGCGTTGCCCAGATGCCGCAGCCGGTTGCCGCGCCCGCGGCCGCGAGCCAGACGGCGCGCGCGACCCCGGCCGTCGACCGGGCGCGATAAAACAGTGTGATCGCCGTCAAGCTCGCCAGCAGACAGACGACGCCGGCGGCGACAACCAGCCGCAGGTCGTGTTGCGTGGTCAAGCAGGTCAGGATTCGGAACATCGTGCCCTACGCCGCCGGGCGGCAAATAGCCTGCCTACCAACTAGCCAAGATCGATTTACGTCTCGTTAATAAACGGCGCGTTTTTGCCGGCGCAGCGTCTAGGCGGGCGCACCCGATATCGCCCTACCTTTGCGCACAATCAAATGGTCGAGCGACAGCGCGCCGGGGCCGCGCGCGATCACCACGAGAAAGCAGGTGGCCCAAACTCCGTGGGTCGGCCAGGCACCCGGATAGACGAAGATTTCGATCACCGCGGTCATGAACAAAAGGCCCATGGCGGCAAAACGCGTCGCCAGCCCAAGGACGAGCAAGATCGGGAAAAAATGTTCGCCAAAAGCCGACAGGTACGCGGCAGTCGTTGGATCGACCAGCGGCAGCTGATATTCGTGTTGGAAGAGCGCGATCGCGCTCGGCTTGAGGTGCCACCCGGCGACCTTTGTCTGGCCCGATTGCCAAAACACCGCCGCCGGGAAAATGCGGGCCGCCAGCGCGATAACCCAATAGGGGATGCTGTCCAGCACGGCAATTATTCGTTGAACGGTTGCAACCACCCCGGGCTCATGATCCGCCGCAACCGGCAACGTATTGTTCATGGCACCCTCGGCCTTTCGGGTTCGGAAGGAATGATGTTTCGCACCAGACCCCAGCCGATGAGCCCGGCCAGATTGCCGGTGAGATCAAATTCCGAACATTCGGCCGGCGCGACGTCGGCGGCCTCGCCAAGGGTCCGCTTTTCGGCGAGCGCCAAAAGGAACGCCGCGCCGCCTTGCGGCAACAAGCGGACTTCCACATCGAGAGAGGGGCGGGCGACGAGCGCATCCTCGCCGCACCAATCATCGATCGGCGAAAGCGCTCGCTCGCCCGAGTTCATCGCCCAGATGGTGACGATCGGATGCGCCGAGCGGATGATTTCGGCCGACGGGTGCAGCGTGACCCGCAGACCGGCGACGGCATCGACATCGAGCGCCGCGAACTCGCCCGCACTCACCGGCGTGGCGTCGGCGGCATGATAGGCGCGCGTGCGCGCAGCCTCGATCCGGGCGACATCCGCGAGATAGGCAAGGTCGCGCGCCGGCTCGAAGGCGGCGATGAAATCCGCAAATTCCTCGCCATAGCTCGCGAGTACGGCCGAGCGCGGCGGGCGCGCCATTACAAAGGCTCGCGCCATTGCGGCGAAGAACTCCTCGCCGACGATCCTCTTGACGGCCGGGAACCGACTGGCGAGCGCTTTCACCAACCCCGCGACGACATTGTTGCGGTAGACGGAGAAGCGTCGCGCCGGGCTGATCCCGTCGGGAAGAGGCCGCTCCGGGTCAAGCAGTGCTTGCGCAAAGGACGCTTCGAACGGAGCGAGCATCGCGCCCCTCACGCCGCCGAGGCGCGCGATGCGCCGGCAAGAATGCGTTCCGCCTCCGTCGCCTCGGCGAGCAATGTGGACCAATCCGGGACCTCGTTATCCCACTCGATGAGCGTCGGAATGCGCCCGACGCGGGCAACGACGTGCCGATAAAGCGTCCAGACCGCGTCCGCGACCGGCGTTCCGTGCGCGTCGATCAACAGCGAGCCTCCCGCATCGTCGATTTCCTGGTGATGCCCGCCGAGGTGAATCTCCCGCACCCGGTCAAGCGGGAACGAATCCAAATAGGACAAGGCGGGCGTGCCTTGGTTGTGCGCCGAAACGAAGACGTTGTTGACGTCGAGCAGCAACGCGCATCCGGTCCGCTTGGAGATCTCGGCGAGAAAGTCGACCTCGGGAATCGTGCTGTCGGCGATGGCAACGTAGGTCGATGGATTTTCGAGCAGCATCTCGCGTCCGAGCGCCGTCTGCACCGCGTCGATATGTTCCGAAACCCGCGCCAGTGTCCGCCGCGAGTAGGGCAACGGCAAAAGATCGTTGAAGTAGACGCCGTCATGCGAGGACCAGGCCAGGTGCTCGGAGAAACTCTCCGGCTCGTAGCGGTCACAAAGCATCTTGAGCCGCGCAAGATGATCGCGGTCCAGCGACTGCGTCGAGCCGATCGATAACCCGACGCCATGCAGCGACAACGCATAGCGCTCGCGTAACGCACCGAGCTGCGCGTGCGGCGGCCCGCCGGCGCCCATATAGTTCTCCGCGTGCACCTCGAAGAACCCGATCGGCTGCGGCACGGCAAGAATGTCGCGAAAATGCGCCGGCTTGAAGCCGACGCCGGCGCGCGCCGGAAGACTTGATTGGACCCGCATCATTGGACCCGCATGCAGAACGCTCGCGCCCGTCTGCGACCGAAGAGCAAGAGACGCCCGCCAAATGCGCGCGCCCCTTCGCGGCCTTGTCAGGATTTGATCGGCTGGAGCGAACCCATGCCCTTCGGAGTCTTGATCGTGTCGCACGTGCCCTTGGCCACATACTTCCAGGCGGTGCCTTGATAGTCCGCGGCCGCGGTCCCGGCGCAAGTGGTTCCGGCGCCGGCCGCGCAGTCATTTTCACCCTTGAGCGCAACGCCGAAGCATTTGTCCATGGTGGGCTGCGGCGGCTTCGGCGCGGCGGCGACCGCAGTTGCGATCATCGTCAGGGCAGCGGCAAAAGAACCGGCGATCGTCGCGGTGGTGAAGGCGCGTTTGGAGCTCATGGGCGATCCTTTCTGAAGAACCGACGCTGCGAGGCGCAGGAGAACCACGTCGTCGGCCCCGTTCATAGCAAACATCAAAGCGCGCCACCCCGTCATTTTTGCTGCCGGTCGCGTCACAATCGTGTGACGCTGATTTGCATCTGAACAAAATCGCTGATCCGCCGACGTTTAAATATTTATTAGAGCGCGCGGACGCCGCCGACGGCGAGGTCGAACGCCGTCGGCAGGACAACCTCCCCGCGGAGTTGCCAAAACGGTGGCGATCGGGATGGTGGTATAAATCGAACAAGTCGCACTGGGAGGCGGGGTGGGCGAGGCATTTGGAGTCCTGCTGGCGATTGTCTCGAGTTCGCTTGGCGGAACAGCGGCCGCCATCACCCGCTATCTTTCCGGCGGCGCCGATCCGCTCACGCTGGCCATTCTGCGTTGGGGGATCGGCTTCGTCTGTGTGTTGCCGATTGCGCTTATCCTGCGCGTGCGCTGGCCGCGCGGCAAAGACGTGCTCGGCGTCGCCGCTCTGGGGCTTTGCTTCTACGGGCTGTTTTTCATCCTCTATAATCTGGCGATCAGCTACACGACGGCCGCGCGCGCGAGCCTCGCGCTCTCGACCTTGCCGCTGCAGACCATGCTGGTCGGCGGCGTGCTCGGCGTCGAACCGCTGACCGCGCGCAAATCGGCGGGAGTCGGCATTGCCGTCCTCGGCGTGTTCGCCGCGCTCGCCTCCGGGCTCTCCGCGGCGCCGCCGGGTGCCTGGCGCGGCGAACTGATCATGACCGGCGCCGTCTTGTGCATGGCCTTCTACAATGTCTGGTCCCGCCCTTTCATCGAGCGATCGAGCGCGCTCGGCTTTCTCGCGCTCGGCATGGGCGCGGGAGCCGCGGCGCTCGTCGGCCTCGGGCTATTGACCGGCCGCGCCGCGGTGCTCGCGCGGTTCAGCGTGCCGCAATGGACCGCCGGCATCTATCTCGGGGTCGGCGGCGGCGCGCTCGCGTTCATTCTCTGGGTGCTGGCGCTCGAGCGTACCACGCCGACCCGCGTCGCCACCACCATGACCGTCAATCCGGTGGCGGCCGCGCTCCTCGCCAGCCTCCTCGTCGGCGAGCCGATCACCGCCAATTTGATTATCGGCCTCGTCGCGGTCTTTGCCGGCATTTGGATCGCGACTACTGAAGCGCGGCGGGCGGACTAGGCCGTTTCCGCGTGTTCCGCAGCATGCTCCGGCAGGCCGGCGCGGGCCAGCAATTCGACCAGTCTCTGCTTGATCGCGGGGTCGCGGTAGAATTCCCGATCTTCGATGGACTGCGTCGTCAGCTCGGGGGCGCTGGCGACCGCCTCGGCGACGATGTCGCGGGCACGGTCAGCCTCGCCGAGCGCCGCGTGCGCGGCGGCGCGGTACAACCGCGATCGGCGCGTCTGAAAGGGTAATCGGATCGCCGCCTCGATCGCTTCGCGAAATCGCGTGAGGTGATAGAGCACGGCGACGCGCTCCTCGATACACCAAACATGCAGGAAGGGATCCAACTCTGCCGCCTGGTCGAGCAGTTGCAGCGCGCGTTCCGGTTCCCCTGAGAAGTTATAGAACGCGGCCGAACGGCCTTTGATGTACGCATCCGAAGGGCTGAGTGCCATCGCTTTCTTATGGTATTCGCGCGAGGCGTCGAAGGCGCCGCGGTGCATCAGGATCGAGCCCATCACCCGGTTCGCTTCCGGATCATTCGGGTCAAGCTCGAGCGCGCGCTGGATGCGCCGTTCGCCGTCATCCTCATCGAAGTCGGGAAGGCCGGAACGGGCGCAGACCCACATGGCGCGCGGGCGGGCGAAGTTTGCATCAGCCTCGATGGCACGCTCGAACCAGCGTGCCGCTTCACGCAAGTTTTCATCGATAACCCCGCCGAGACGATGGTATTCGAGTCCGCGCAAATGAAACTCGTAGGCGGTCATCGACTCGGGCTTGAGCCGGCGGGCGGCCGCGATGTCGCTTTCCTCGACGCGGCCCAGCACGGTCGATGCAATGCGGGCGACCAGCCCGTCGAGCCGATCGATCAAATTTTCAAGGCTCTCGTTGAGTCGATCGCTCCAAACGACTCCGCCGGCTTCGGTCTCTGAAAGCGAGAGACCCAAACGGATTTGTGGCCCGAGCCGGCGCATCGTACCGGCGAGCACGTAGCGCACCCCCAACCGGTCGCCCACGGTCTGCGGATTGGAATCGGCTGCGCCGAGAGCACGTGTCGCCGAGCGCGAAGGAACGAACAGTTTCTTGAACCGCGCCAGCTCGAAAATCAGCTCTTCAGTGACACCGTCGGCCAAGTAGGTCTGATCCTCGTTTCCGGCGGCGACCTCGACCGGCATGACGGCGAGCGAATAGGGCCGTTTCGCCTGCAGCGGCGTCAATTGCGTCGGGGCTATCTGATAGACGTGCCGATTGATCTCGCCGCGCAGCCGGTAAACGCGAACCGGTTCGACGATGTTGCGGAACCGCCGCTCGCCGCGGTCGTCGAACGCGAAAGGCGAGTTGCGGCGAATCTGTTCGAAAAGCGCGCCGCTCACGTCAATCGCATCGGGGTCGGCGGACTGCTGAATGCGAGCGGCGAGATTGATCCCGTCGCCGATGAGGTCGTCGTTTTGCACCAGCACGTCGGCGAGGTGCAGGCCAAAGCGCATGCGCAACGGATGTGCGTCGCCCTGCTTCGCCAGCGCCAGCCCGGCGCGGATGTCCACGGCGCAGCGCGCCGCGTTGATCGGACTCGCGAATTCGACGAGGACCGCGTCGCCCATCGCCTTGAACAGGCGGCCTTCGTACTTGATAATTTCGGCGTCGATCACGTTGCGGCAAGCTGCGAGCCGCCGAGCCGTGCCGTCCTCGTCGGCCTCCATCAAGCCCGAATAGCCGACCACATCGGCGACCAGGATCGCCGCCATCCTCCGTTTCATCGCGCTAACCTTCCTAATTTGCAATCTGCTCCTAGCTTTTGAATTGCGAGGCAGAAGGCAAACAACGTTTGGACGGACCCTGGCACCGGCGCGGGGCAACGTCTAAAAACCCGTCGCGACATTGCAGTCGCTCAAACGGAACCTGCCCGGCGCGGCGAAGAAGAGATGATGGTGCCCAGGGGCGGAATTGAACCACCGACACCTGCATTTTCAGTGCAGTGCTCTACCAACTGAGCTACCTGGGCGCGCGCTGAGCGGACCCGGCGAGCGGGCCGGCGCGAGCGGCGTGTTATAGTGATTAGACCTCCGGCTGTCCAGAATAACGCCGCGATTTCGCGTCGTCGTCATCACCGGATTGACCCGGTGCTTCATCTTTAGTGCGCGGTGGAAGATGGATTGCCGGGTCAGGCCCGGCAATGACGAGGCGGAGGATCGTTTAGACGCCGTCACGGCCGACCTAGTTCGCCTCGCCCCCGCCCTCCTCGCGCCGCTCGTCCTCTTCCTCATCCTCCGTCACCGGCACCGCATAGACGCCGGAGAGCCAGCGGTTGAGATCGACATCGCCGCAACGACGCGAGCAGAACGGCCGGAACCCCTCGGCGGCGGGCTTACCGCAGATCGGGCAGGTCTTCGGAGAGATCTGGCGCTGCCGCGTATCGGCCATGGGCGGAATATGGGGCGCCGGCGAACGCGCGCCAGCTCATACGGCGTTGAGCCAGCCGAAATGGATCGGATAGCCTTCGCCGCCGAGGAGCGTCATCGTCTCGTAGAGCGGCAAGCCGACCACGTTCGTGTAAGAGCCGACGATCTTGACGATGAAGGTCGCGGCGATGCCTTGCGCGGCGTAGCCGCCGGCCTTGCCGCGCCACTCGCCGGAGGCGAGATAGGCCTCGATGTCGGCGTCCGAGAGCCGCTTGAAGCGCACCCGCGTCTCGACGTGGCGCTGGCGGAAGGTCTCCTTCGGCGTCACCATGCAGACCGCGGTATGGACGCGGTGGTTGCGGCCGGAGAGGAGGCGCAGGCACTGCGCCGCCTCGTCGAGCAGCTCCGCCTTCGGCAGGATGCGCCGGCCGACGGCGACCACGGTGTCGGCGGCGAGGATGTAGGAGCCTTTGAGCTCCTCATCGAGCCGCACCATGGCGAGCGCGCCCTCGGCCTTGCTGCGCGCCAGCCGCGTCGCGCATGCGCGCGGTAATTCGCCTCGCTTCGGCGTCTCGTCGATGTCGGCGGGGCGCAGCGCGTCGGGATCGATGCCGGCCTGATTGACCAGCGCGAGCCGGCGCGGCGAGCCGGAGGCAAGCACGAATTTTGGGCGGCCGATCATTTGAACCGGTAGGTAATCCGGCCTTTGGTCAGATCGTAAGGCGTCATCTCCACCAGGACCTTGTCTCCCGCGAGCACGCGGATCCGGTTCTTGCGCATGCGGCCGGCCGTGTGGGCGATGATCTCGTGCTCGTTTTCGAGCTTGACCCGGAAGGTGGCATTCGGAAGCAGCTCCGTCACGACACCGGGAAATTCCAGAAGTTCTTCCTTCGCCATTCGCGATCCGGATTGATGGTCTGGCCCCGTGTCCAAGGGGGCGCGCCTTAGGCAAAAAATTTGCGCGGAACCTAGCGGATGCCGGGCCGCTCGACAACCGCGTTGGCGGCCTAATTACTCGTTTCCGGGACGCTGCACAGAGAAGCGCTGCCGCAGCCGTTTGAGCAGCTGGTCGCGCACGTCGCGATAGGCGTCGAGCCGCTGCTCGCGGCTGCCTTCGATGCCGGTCGGGTCCGGCGTCGGCCAATATTCGACGTCGACCGAGCTAGTGCGGGTGATCTCCAGCGCCCGGTGGTGCGCTTCCGGCGCCAGCGTGACGATGAGATCGAAATTCAATCCTTCCAGATCTTCCAGCTCCTCGAAGGTGACCGGCTTGTGCCGCGAAATGTCGAGGCCGATCTCCGCCATCACCGCGACCGCGAACGGGTCGAGCTCGCCTTTGCGCACGCCGGCCGAGCCGACATAGATGGCGCGGCCGAACATCTGCGCAAACAGACCGGCGGCGATCGGCGAGCGCACCGAGTTGAGCCCGCAGGCGAACAGCACGGCGAGGGGTTGCGTCGCGGACGCCGGCATCGCGCCCTCACCCCTTCCAGTGCAACACCGTGACCAGCGTGAACAGCCGCCGCGCCGTGTCGAAATCGAGCTCGACCTTGCGCTTGAGCCGCTCCATGAGGATGTGCGAGGCCTCGTCGTGCAGGGCGCGGCGGCCCATGTCGAGCGCCTCGATGCGGTCCGGCGTCGAGGTACGGATCGCCGCGTAGTAGCTGTCGCAGACCACGAAATAATCCTTCACGATGCGGCGGAACGGCGCCAGCGAGAGCAGATGCGCGATCACCGGCGTACCGTCGCCCTCGCGGATATCGAACACCAGCCGGCTGCCATTGATGCCGAGATTGAGCGCATACGGCCCGCCATCGTGACCCACCGGGCGGAAGCTGTTCTCTTCGACCAGATCATAGATGGCGATCGCGCGCTCATGCTCGATGTCGGGGCCCGATCGCCCGATCGAGGATTCATCGAGCGTCACCGCGACGAGGCGGCCGGTCTTGTCCTTGCTTCGCTCGGATCGGGCCATCAGCGGTTGAGCCGAATGGCGACCGAGCGGGCGTGGGCGTGGAGACCTTCGGCTTCGCCGAGCGTGATGGCCGCGTCGGCAAGCGCGCGCAGCTGCTCCGGCCCGCATTTGAGGATCGAGGTCCGCTTCATGAAATCGAGAACGCCGAGCCCGGAAGAAAAGCGCGCCGATCGCGCCGTCGGCAGCACGTGATTGGACCCGGCGACGTAATCGCCGAGCGCCTCCGGAGTGTGCGCGCCGATGAAGATCGCACCGGCGTTGCGGATGCGGCCGGCGAGCTGCTCGGCGTCTTCCGCGGCGATTTCCAGATGCTCGGGCGCGACGGCATCGATCAGCGGCGGCGCTTCGCCGAGGTCGCGCACCAGAATGACCGCGCCGAAATCCCTCCAGGAGGCGCCGGCGACCTCTGCGCGCGGCAATTGCCCGAGCTCCTTGACCACGGCGCGCTCGACCGCGCCGGCGAGCGCGGCGTCGTCGGTGACCAGAATCGCCTGCGCGCTCGGATCATGCTCGGCCTGCGCGAGAAGATCGGCGGCGATCCAGTCCGGATTGCCGGTCCGGTCGGCCAGGATGAGCACCTCGGAGGGCCCGGCGATCATGTCGATGCCGACCTTGCCGAAAACCAGGCGTTTGGCGGCGGCGACGTAGGCGTTGCCCGGCCCGATGATCTTGGCGACCGGAGCGATGGTCTCGGTGCCGTAGGCGAGCGCCGCGATCGCCTGCGCGCCGCCGATGCGAAAAATCTCGTCGATGCCGGCAAGCTGAGCAGCCGCGAGCACAAGCGGCGACAGCCTCCCGGCCGGTGCCGGCACCACCATGGCCAGACGCGGGACGCCGGCGACCTTGGCGGGCACCGCATTCATCAGCACGGAGGACGGATAGGCGGCGCTGCCGCCGGGCACATAGAGCCCGACCGCTTCGATCGCGGTCCAGCGCCAGCCGAGCTCGACGCCGAGCGGATCGGTGAAGCGATCATCCTGCGGCCTTTGCCGGCGATGAAACGCCTCGATCCTGTCGCGGGCAAGCTGCAGCGCATCGAGCGCCACGGGGCTGCACGATTGGCGCGCTGCTTCGATCTCGCGCGCCGTCACCTTGATCCCGGCTTTGTCGAGGTCGAGCCGGTCGAATCTTAAGGTGAAATCCTTAAGCGCGCGGTCGCCGCGCGCGGCGACATCGGCGATGATGTCGCGAACCGCGGACTCGACGTCGGCGGATGCCTCGCGTTTGGTGTCAAGAAATGCGCGGAACTTTTGCGCAAAATCATCCGAGCGGGTGTCGAGACGGATCGCCATGGTCATGACCTGCGCGCAATGACCGATGATGCGTCAAAGGTCATGTTCGCCGAAGCTGAGTACCAGCCCGCCGTCATTATAACAATTCTAATTTATCCGCTTTCTGATTGACAAAAACTTCGTCGTTCCCCAACTGCTGACCTGATCATTCCACGCCATCGAGGACGGACATTGCCGGCGATCACCGCAAACATTCGCACCAGATTGAGCCCGATGCTGATCGCCGCGCTCCTGGCGCTGAGCGCGAGCGTCGCCCGCGCCGACGACACCGTGACGCTGTCGCTCGCTATCAAAGATCATCAATTCGACCCTGCCGAAGTGCACGCTCCGGCGGGCAAGCCAATCGCGTTCCAGGTCAAGAATCTCGGCTCCGCCGCCGCCGAATTCGAAAGCAGTGCGCTGCATTTCGAGAAGGTGATCGCGGCGGGCGCCGAGGCGATCGTGCATGTGCGGCCGCTCGAGCCGGGCCGCTACAAGTTCTTCGATGATTTCCACCGGGCGACGGAAGGTTTTCTGATCGTACCGTGATCGTCCTCCCGGAGGTCTGTCTGTGCTTCCCACGCTGGTGATCGTCTTTCGTGAAGTCTTCGAGGCCGGCCTGATCATCGGCATCATCATGGCGGTCACCTCCGGGGTGGCGGCGCGCGGACGCTGGGTGGCCGGCGGGATTGCCGCCGGGGTGTTCGGCGCCTGTCTCGTCGCGGTGTTCACCGGCGGGCTTTCGGAGTTGTTCGGCGGCAACGGCCAGGAACTGTTCAACGCCAGCATTCTCGGCTTCGCGGTGCTGATGCTCGGCTGGCACAATGTGTGGATGGCACGGCATGGCCGCGAGCTCGCCGCCGAGATGCGCGCGGCCGGCGCGGCCGTGGCCGCCGGTTCGAAATCGCTTGCCGCACTTGCCGTCGTGGTGGCGGTCGCGGTGCTGCGCGAGGGCTCCGAAGTCGTGCTCTTTCTCTATGGCGTCGCCGCCGCCGGAGGAAGCTCCGGCGTCGGCATGCTGATCGGCGGCGCGATCGGGCTTGCTCTCGGCGCGCTGGTTTGCCTATTGGCTTATCGCGGCCTCATCACCATACCGACGCGCTATCTCTTCGCCGTGACCTCAACGCTGATCACGTTGCTCGCGGCCGGCATGGCGGCGCAGGCGATTGCATTCCTCGAGCAGGCCGGGCTCCTGACCGCGTGGGGCCAGCCGGTTTGGGATACGTCCTGGATCCTGAGCGATGAGAGCATCCTTGGCCGCGCGCTGCACACGCTGATCGGCTACGTCGATCAGCCAACCGCCATGCAGCTCGTCGCCTACACGGCCACGCTCGCGGTCATCGCAGTGCTCATGAAGCTCTTTGCGGTGCGTCCGGCGCCGCAGCCACGCGTGGCGTGATCACGCCACGCCGGTATCGGCGGCGAAATGATCCGGGCACAACGCCGCCGCATAGACCTCGCCGAGATCGACAAGCTCCGCCTCCAAACATTCCACCTGCAGACGAATGACGCCGCCGCCGGAGAAGGTCAGCGTGACCGTGCCGGCCGGGCTGTCGCCTTCGGCGAATTCGACGGCAAGGAGGTTGAGCAAGGCATCTTTGTTCGACGGATCAAGACCGCGGCATTTGCAGGCGTTGACGCGCTCGAAGCGCAGCGCCGTCCGGCAGCGCCGATAGTCCGGAGATTTGCCGCCGGCGGTGTCCTGGCCGTCCGCCGCATTCATCCAGTCGAAGCGATTGAGCGCCATGACGAAGCGGCGTTCGCGCGGCTGCCAGCGGACATCCGCGGCTTTGACGCGAGCATCCTGTACATGGGCGGAGATGACCTCGATGTCGTCATTGTCGAGGGCAACGAGCTTGAGTTCCTCCATGACCGCGTCCTGTTCTCGGCAATCTTCTGCCGGGAAACTAAGAACGAGGTTCGCGGCGCGCAAGCCTCGGCGCGCCGCAGTATGCGCGAATTTGGACCCATCGGCCAAATTCTGTTGCCGGTCTTATTTGCATTCCGCACGCCCGTTGACCGTGACGGGCGTCTTGCCGGGAGGACAGGCCGGCTTGGCCGCCGGGGCTGGAGGCGGCGGAGGTGGAGGCGGCGGTGCCGGTTTGGCCGCCGCCGGCTTTGGAGCGGGGGCCGGAGGTGGCGGAGGTGGAGGCGGCGGTGCCGGTTTGGCCACCGCCGGCTTTGGGGCCGGGGCTGGAGGTGGCGGAGGCGGAGGTGGTGGCGCGGGTTTCACCAGCGCCGGCTTGGGAGCCGCGGGCGGCGGAGGCGGTGGCGGTGGCGGCGCGGGTTTCGCCACTGCCGGACTTGGACCCGGCGGCGGAGCTGGCGGTGGGGGTGCCGGTTTCACCAGCGCGGTCGGTGGCTGAGCAGGCGGCGCTCCAGCGCCCGCCGGACGCCGACGTTCATCCTTGGCCGGCGCAGTCGCCGTCCCCGTGCCGGACGCACCCGGCGTCGCGCGCGATTGCACTGCACCGGGAAGCGCGACCGGCACCATTGGCCGCCCGGCAGCTCCACCGGGCGGCGCGCCGCGCAGCGTCACGGTCGGAGGCGGCCGGACGAATGCGTGGACCGGACTCGCCGGCGGAGTGGGAAGAAAGAAACGCTCGCGCGGCGCCGGCGGTGGCGGCAGGACAGCGAATTCGCGCGGTCGCACCGGCAAGAAGAAGACCGGTGGAGGCGGAGGCGGCGCGAAGCCCGGACCGACGAACATAACCACCGGCTGGTCGAGAAATACCATCTCCGCCGGCGGCGGCAGCGGCACGCCGAAATCGATGAAGGCGAATGACGCCGGCGGATCGAGCACGGCGGCGAGCATCGTCAACCGCCGGCGCGCATCCCACGCGTGCGGTCCGTTCGGATAACGGCGCAGATACGACCAGTAAGCCGGCGGCGTATTGGCGAACACACAGCGGCGCCAGATGATCTCCTCCCGGCGCACGGCCAGCATCGCGGCGATACGGCGTGCAAACGGCGTGTTCGGATAGGCGACCAAATATTGCTGATAACCTTCGAGCGTGTCGAGCTCGAGCGCCGCCGCATAGGCGTCCTCGGCGCTCGAATAGCCGCCGATCGCTTTACCGCGGATGTCGGCGAGTGGCGCCACGTTGGGCGGCGGCGGAGCGTCGGCGGCGCGTTCGGTCATGAAGAACGGGCCGTCGATCTGCGCGACATACCATGGCACTTCGGCGCCCTGGCTCAGTTCGCTCACGCGCAGGCGCACGCGGGCGAACAGATCGTCGAGCGAAAGGCCGCCGGCCGCGATCATTTCCGTGAGCGAGGTCGCGTACGCGCCATAGGGACCCTGCTCGTCCGGTGCGACCGTGCCCGGCGCCGCGTTGAAGGCGATCGCCATGCCGCGCACCGGATCGACCAGCGCCAATCCGCCCGCCAGCGGCTCGCCGCCGCGCGCGAACGGGTTTTGCCGCGCCGCGTCGAGGATGACGATCTTGACGCGCCCGGGCAGCGCCGCGAGCGGCTGGGTGAAATCGGAGATGCGCACGGCCTGAAGCGGCACATCGACGTCGCGTTGGATGTCGGCGTCGACCGGGACGAAATAATTTTCTCCGGCGAATTGCAGTCCGACGCCGGAGAGGTAAACCAGGGCAACGGCGTCCGGTCCGGCAGCAGCGACTTGGCTGAGAAATTCGCGAAATGATTCGCGCAGCGTCGCCTGATCGAGATTGCGCGCGCCGGTGACGGTGAAACCCGCCGCCTGCAGCGCGTCGGCGATAAGCCCGGCGTCATTGGCCGGCGTTGCCAGCTTGGCCGTCTTATATTCGTCGTTGCCGATCACCAATGCAAACCGCGTCTCCGCGGCATAGCCGGCGCGTGGCGCGAGCGCCAGCGCTAGAACGGCGACAAGCCACACTACCGGACGTGGAAACTTTCCCATGGCGCATCTTCCCCAAAACGAAATCCGCCGAAGCGTCATTGCCTGGCCCGGATAGAGCTGAGCAATGAGTTAGAATCATGTCGGACGCCGCATTGCCGGCGGACCAACGATCAGTTTTTGCACGTATCGGAGGTCGGAGCGGGTTCAACAACTCGGCCGGCAAGGAACAAAAGAGCAATCTGCAAGGGGGAACGCGCGCGAGGAGCGGCTTGCCAACATGGGCACCGGCGACGAGATAAATTGAGAAGTGTTTCAACAAACGACGGGCTGCGCCAAATGCGAGCGGCGCCCGCATACCAACTGTAAATTCAGAAAACTGCACTAGAATCATTAATTTGGTGGTGCCCGCGTTGGCGAGCATGGCTTGCGCTCGCATTGTAAGGTGTTCGCAAATCTCGACCACGAACACCGACCAAACTGCTGAAAGTTGGATTTGCATCCAAGCCGGGAGGTTGCTAAGGACAATCTAACAGCAATTTTAGCTTGACGGGCCGCGTCTGTGCGGAGAATGGTTTCGACGCGATCCTGATGATCTCAACTGATCTCAACCATCTGTTGTTTCTTCCGCTCCCGCTAAGGGATACAAACAGCCTTTCTTGAAAGGGAGGATTTATGGCTAAGAAGTCAAAGAAGCGGCGCGCCTGGACTTCGTCCGAGGTCCGTGAGCTCAAGACGCTAGCGCGCAAGAAGACCCCGGCGGGGAGGATAGCCAAGCGCTTGAAGCGAACTGAAGGCGCGACACGGCAAAAGGCCTTCAGCATCGGGCTCTCGCTCGATTCCCGCTCCTGATTTCAATCGACAGCCAGTTTTGGAGTGCGAAGGTATCGGCCGGCGCCCAAGCGCCGGCCCGATGCCGCGCGCTCGGATTTCAAGTTCCGCGTCCGGTCCAACGGCGGTGATCAATCGGCCGGACGTAGGGCCCGACTGAATGACCCGAAATGAGAACAGCGTCCGGATCGGCCAAAAACGCCTCCGGTCGCCCCGGTAACCGCCTTCCGTCTGGTCGCTCCGGGGTCGGAAGATAACGAAATAGCCATATTTTTGCTCCAGCGTGGTATTCCGCCGGTTCCGGTGGTAGTCACGGCTTCTCATGAGCCAGATTTTAAGCTCGCTGCGGCAGCCGGCGGCAAGCACCGAGCTTGCCCAGGCTCTCCTCGCCTGCCGCCGGGCTTTCCTCGCCATCGCGCTGTTCAGCGGCATGAGCAATATCCTGATGCTCACCGGCGCGCTGTTCATGCTCGAAATCTACGATCGGGTGCTGCCGAGCCGCAGCGTGCCGACGCTGGTGGCCTTGTTGATTCTTGCCGCCGGCCTTTATGCCGCCCAGGGCGTGATCGATGCGATCCGCGCCCGCATCCTGGTCCGCGTCGGCGACAGCCTCGACGAAGCGATGAGCATGCGGGTCTATGATGCCGTTGTGCGCCTGCCGCTCAAGCTTGGCGCCAAGAGCGAGGGTGCGCAGCCGATCCGCGATCTCGATGCCGTGCGCACATTCCTTTCCGGCATGGGCCCGATCGCGTTGTTCGACCTGCCATGGATGCCGGTCTATTTGGCGATCTGCTTTCTGTTCCACACCTATATCGGCCTCACCGCGCTCCTCGGCGCCATCATCCTGGTCACCCTGACCATCGTGACCGAGCAGCACACGCGGCGGCCGACGCGCAGCGCCACCCAATTCGCCGCCGCACGCAACACCCTGATGGAGGCGAGCCGGCGCAACGCCGAAGCGATCGCGGCGATGGGCATGGTCGGCCGCATCGCGCGCCGCTGGAGCGAGCTCAATCGCGCCTACGTCGCCGCAAGCGGGCGAGCAAGCGACGTCGTCGGCGGCCTTGGCGCTGCTTCGAAGATTTTGCGGCTGTTGCTGCAATCGGCAATCCTGGCGGTCGGCGCGTGGCTGGTGATCAATCAGCTATCGACGCCCGGCATCATTATCGCCGGCTCGATCTTGGGCGCCCGTGCGCTCGCCCCTGTCGATCAGGCAATTGCCAATTGGCGCGGCTTCGAAGATTTTGCGGCTGCTGCTGCAATCGGCAATCCTGGCGGTCGGCGCGTGGCTGGTGATCAATCAGCTATCGACGCCCGGCATCATCATCGCCGGCTCGATCTTGGGCGCCCGTGCGCTCGCCCCTGTCGATCAGGCAATTGCCAATTGGCGCGGCTTCGTCGGCGCCAGGCAGAGCTGGCAAAGGCTGTCGCGCCTGCTCGGGTACCTGCCGGCGCGCACCGACCCGATGGCGCTGCAGCCGCCGGTCAAGACGCTCACGGTACAGAACGCCGCCGTCGCCCCGCCGGGCGAACAGAAGATCGTGTGCCAGGACGTGAACTTCTCGATTCCAGCCGGCAAGGCGCTCGGCGTGATCGGTCCGACGGCTTCGGGAAAATCCTCGCTGGCGCGCATGCTCGTCGGCGTGTGGGCGCCGGCGCGCGGCGGCGTGCGGCTCGACGGCGCCAGCCTCGACCAATGGTCGCCGGAGGCGCTCGGGCGGCACGTCGGCTACCTGCCGCAGGACGTGGAGCTGTTCAGCGGCACCGTGGCGCAGAACATCGCCCGCTTTGAGGACCCGCCCGACGCACAGGCCGTCATCGCCGCCGCGCAAGCGGCCGGCGTACACGAGCTCATCATCAATCTGCCCGAAGGCTACGAAACCAACATCGGCGACCACGGCAGCGCCTTGTCGGCCGGCCAGGCGCAGCGGGTGGCGCTCGCGCGCGCGCTGTTCCGCGATCCGTTCCTGGTGGTGCTCGACGAACCAAACTCCAATCTCGACGCCGAAGGCGACGAAGCTCTGACGCAAGCCATTCTCGGCATTCGCGCGCGCGGCGCCATCGCCGTGGTGGTCGCCCATCGCCCGAGCGCCATCGCCGGCGTCGATTACATTTTGGTAATGGGTAAGGGACGGCAGCAGCAGTTCGGGCCGAAAGAGGATATTCTCAATCGCGCGGTGCAGCCCGGCCTGCAGCCGCGCGCTTTGAAGGTCGTGCCTGAGCAGGGAGGAGCGGGATGAAAGACAAGTCGCCGGCAAGCCCGCGCGCGTCGATCAGCCGGCACATATTCGCCGGCGTGGTGCTGGTCGGGGTCCTGGCGATCGGACTCGGCGGCTGGGCCTCGACGGCGGAGATTTCCGGTGCGCTGATCGCGCAGGGCTCGGTCGTCGTCGATTCGAATGTGAAGAAGGTGCAGCACCCGACCGGAGGCGTGGTCGGCGAGGTCCGCGCGCATGACGGCGACCGGGTGAAGGCGGGCGACATCCTCGTGCGCCTCGACGAGACGGTGACCCGCGCCAACCTCTCCATCGTCACCAAGGGCCTCAACGAGCTTTATGCCCGCAAAGCCCGGCTCGCGGCCGAGCGCGACGGCGCCGATACCCTTGCGGCGCCGCGCGAGCTTGCCGGCAACGTCAACGATCGCGACTTCAACGAGGCGCTGGCGAGCGAGCGCAAGCTGTTCGAGCTGCGCCGCACCGCGCGTCTCGGCCAGAAGGAGCAGCTGCAGCAGCGCGTCAAGCAGTTGCAGGAGCAGATTACCGGGCTGACCGCCCAGCAGGACGCCAAGTCGAAGGAAATGACGCTCATCGACCAGGAGCTCCAGGGCGTTCGCGATTTGTGGGCGAAGAACCTCGTCCAGCTCAACCGGCTCACCTCGCTCGAGCGCGAGGAGGCGCGCCTGCAGGGCGAGCGCGGCTCGCTCATCGCCGCCGCCGCCGAAGCCAAGGGCAAGATCGCCGAAATTCAGCTGCAAATCCTCCAGGTCGATCAGGAATTCACCAGCGACGTCGCCAAGGAGCTGCGCGAGACCGACAGCAAGATCGGCGAATACGTCGAGCGCAAGGTGACCGCCGAAGACCAGCTCAGGCGCACCGACATCCGCGCGCCGCAGGACGGCGTCGTCTTCCAGTCGACGGCGAACACGGTCGGCGGCGTCGTCACCGCCGGCGACCCGATCATGCTCGTCGTGCCGGAGACCGACACGCTCCTGGTCGAAGCCAAGGTCGAGCCCAGGGACATCGATCAAGTCAAGCTCGGCCAACCGGTCGTGCTGCGCTTCTCGGCGTTCAATATGCGAACGACGCCCGAGCTCAACGGCACCGTTTCCCGGATCGCGGCCGATACCAACAGCGACCAGCGCACCGGCCAGAGCTACTATCTGGTGCGCATCTCGATGACCGCGCAAGAGGTCGAGCGCCTCGGCGCCGGCGTCAAGCTGACCCCGGGCATGCCGGTCGAGGCCTTCATCCAGACCGGCGAACGAACCATGATCTCCTATCTGGTCAAGCCGCTGCATGACCAGCTCATGCGCTCGTTCCGGGAAAAATAGCCGCCGCGCCAAGCCGGCCCCAGCCCACCCTCGGCCGGCCGGCGAGGAATGACGGCGTCTCTCTGCTATAAACAGCGCGACAGGCGGAAGCGTTGAGGGATCACAACGATGAAGCTCATCGGTCGCTGGGCGCGGCGGTTCGGTCTGGCGCGGGCGGTGTGCGTCGTGCTCGTCTTCGCGCTGGTGCCGCTGCGCATGCTCGATCCGCGGCCGATCGAGGAATTGCGGCTGCGCACGTTCGATCTTTTTCAGGTGCTGCGGCCGCGCGAGCAGACGGCGCGCCCGGTCGTCATCGTCGACATCGACGAGGCGAGCCTCAAGGAGATCGGGCAATGGCCGTGGCCGCGCACGGTGGTGGCCGATCTCGTCACCCGCCTGACCGCGCTCGGCGCCGCGGCGATCGGCTTCGACGCCGTGTTCCCCGAGCCCGATCGCTTGTCGCCCAATCTGCTGGCGTCGACGTTGCACGATCTCGACGATGCGACACGCGAAAGGCTGCGCAATCTGCCGAGCAATGACGCGATCTTGGCCGACGCGATCCGCAAATCGCGCGTCGTCCTTGGCGAGTCTGTTTCCGACAAGGCCTCCGCAGGTCCCGCCGTCGAGGCCTCCGGCTATGGCGTGATCACCACAAAGGGCGCACCGGATGCGCGGACCTTTCTCGTCTACTATCCGACGCTGGTGCGCAATCTGCCCGTTCTCGAACAAGCCGCCGCCGGGCGCGGGATTTTCACCCAGGTCGAGGAGCATGACGGAATTGTCCGGCGTGCTCCGGTGATCATGCACGCCGGGAATGCCTTCGTGCCCTCGCTGTCGCTGGAAATGCTGCGGGTGGGGACGAATTCCAATTCACCGCTGATCCGCTCCAATCAGAACGGCATCCAAAGCGTCAACGCCAGCCGCTTTCGGCTGCCGACCGACGAACATGGACGACTGTGGATCCATTTCAATCACGTCGACCCGCGGCGCTACGTTTCCGCCAGAGACGTCCTGCAAGGCAACGTCGCGGCCGACCGCATTCGCGGCAAGCTTGTCCTCGTCGGCACCTCGGCTATCGGCTTGTCGGACAACAAGACGACCCCGCTCGATCCGGTCATGCCCGGCGTCGAGGTGCATGCCCAGATCATCGAGAGCATCCTGACCAATGCGCTGCTTTCGGCGCCGAGCTGGGCGATCGGGGCCGAAATCATCGCTGCCGTGGTCTTCGGGCTCGCCATCATCATCGCCGCGCCGATGCTGCCGGCGGCGATCTTGATCGCGCTCGGCGCCATCCTGATCCTGGGTCTGATCGGCCTTTCCTGGTACTTTTTCGCCGTGCACAATCTGCTGATCGATTTCACCTACCCGCTGATTTCGAGCTGGCTCATTTATCTGGTTCTCACCTTCGTCAATTATTTCCGCGAGCAGAAGCAGCGCCAGCAGATCCGCTCCGCCTTCGGCTTCTATCTGTCGCCGCCGCTGGTCGAGCAGCTGGCGAAGTCGCCGGACCGGCTGGTGCTTGGCGGCGAGGAACGGCGCATGACCATCCTGTTCAGCGACGTGCGCGGCTTCACCACCATCTCCGAGCACTACAAGGACGATCCGCAGGGCCTCACGCAGCTGATGAACCGCTTCCTCACGCCGCTCACCAACGCGATCATCGACCGCAAGGGCACGATCGATAAGTATATCGGCGACGCCATCATGGCGTTCTGGAATGCACCGCTCGACGACGCCGACCATGAGGCCAACGCCTGCGATGCGGCGCTGGAGATGCTGGCCCGCGCCGAGGCGCTCAATATCGAGCTCAAACGCGAAGCCGAAACCAATGGCGGCGTGTATATGCCGCTGCGCATCGGTATCGGGCTCAATAGCGGCCCTTGTGTCGTCGGCAATATGGGCTCCGACTTTCGCTTCAACTATTCGGTGCTCGGCGACACCGTCAATCTCGCCTCGCGCCTGGAATCGCGGACCAAGGATTATCGGCTGTCGATGGTGATTGGATCGCGCACGGCGGAAAGAGCGAAGGCCAAGTTTGCGACGATGGAGATCGACCTCATTCAGGTGAAGGGCAAAAAGCAGCCCGAACTGGTGTTCACGGTGCTGGGACGGGCGCAGACCGAGGAGGATCCGCGCTGCCGGGATTTGCGCGAGCTCAATGGGCAGATGCTTGCCTGCTATCGCAAGCAGCAATGGGACGAGGCAGTGACGCTGATCGAGCGTTGCCGCAAGCTCGGCAACGGCTTCGACGTCGCCGGGCTGTACGACATGTACGAGGAGCGGATCGCCATGTACCGGGCCGAGCCGCCGCCGGCGGACTGGGACGGCGTCTACGAAGCCGAATCGAAATAGTTACGCCGCGTTGTGCTGGATGAGACCTGGCGCGGCCGGCGCATTGCCGCGCTGGGCGGTGATGCGCAAAGGCGAGTAGCGCAACAATTGCCGGAAGCGGCGGTCAGAAATTATTTCGGCGCGCGTTTGGCCAAGATGCGCTGCAAGGTGCGCCGGTGCATGCTGAGACGCCGCGCCGTCTCCGAAACGTTGCGGCCGCACAGTTCATAGATGCGCTGGATATGCTCCCAGCGCACGCGGTCGGCCGACATCGGATTCGCCGGCGGCTCGATCTTTCTGTTGTCGAGCGCGAGCAGGGCCGCGACCACGTCGTCGGCATCGACCGGCTTGGCGAGATAATCGACGGCGCCGAGCTTGACCGCATTCACCGCTGTCGCGATGTTGCCATAGCCGGTGAGGATGATGGCGCGGGCCTCGGGCCGGCGTTTCTTCATCGCGGAGATGACATCGAGCCCGTTGCCGTCGCCGAGCCGCATGTCGACGACGGCGAACGCGGGAGCGGCTTTTTCGACCTGCAGCAGGCCGTCCGCGACCGACTCCGCCGTGGTGACGGCAAAGCCGCGGGTCTCCATGGCGCGAGCAAGGCGTTGCAGGAAGGATTTATCGTCTTCGACAATCAGCAACGAGCGTTCGCCGGGCACGTCGCCGACGGCGGCATGGGCCATGGTGTTGGTCACCGCAATACTCCTCAACCAATCTGCGCCCCGCCAAATTTAGATACTCTGCATAGGTAACGGCCGACAAGTCGCCAATCTGTCTCTTCTAGCATTTATGACGCCGCTTCCGCCCGCTCAAGAGGCGCCGAAATCACCCGCTGCTCAAAATCGGCACGGCTCCAGGTGACTCGGACCGTGGCGCCATGCAGCGGCGGGGCTTGATTGACCAGCGAAAGCTTGGCGCCGGCGCGCTCCAGGAGCGTCTTGGCGATGAAGAAGCCAAGGCCGAGGCCGAAGACCGGCTCCTCGTCGCCCTCCGGTCCGCGCGGCCCCGGCCGGCGGTGGGTGACATAGGGCGCGCCGATGCGGTCGACGATCTCCGGAGCAAAGCCCGGCCCGTCATCGCTGATGGTGATGCTCACCTCGTCTGCCGTCCATTGCGGAAAGATCTCGACCCGCTGGTGCGCGAAATCGACCGCGTTCTCGATCAGGTTGCCGAGGCCGTAGCGGATCGCCGGATTGCGCGCGCCGATCGGTTCGGCGGCGCGGTCGGGCGGGATCGTTACCCCGATCGAGACGCCGAAGTTGCGGTGCGGAGCGACCACCTCCTCGATCAGCGCGGAAAGCGGTACACGATCGAACGGCTCGTCGGACGGAAGCTCGGTGATCTTCGACAGGATTTCGCGGCAGCGCTGCGCCTGTTCGCGCAGCAGCCTCACATCCTCGGCGTGCGGCGATTTCGGGTCGAGCGCGCGCTCGATCTCGCGTACCACCACGGTGATGGTGGCAAGCGGCGTTCCGAGCTCATGCGCTGCTGCGGCGGCGAGGCCATCGAGCTGAGAAAGGTGTTGCTCGCGCGCGAGCACGAGCTCGGTTGCCGCCAGCGCGTCGGAGAGCTGACGCGCCTCCTCGGCAAACTGCCACGTATAGACGCCGATATAGCCGATCGCGAGCAGGATCGAGAGCCAGACTCCGACCATGTAAATTTCCGGAAGCTCGAGCTGATCCTCGCTGTCCCACGGCAACTGATAGTGAAAGAAGACCAGCACCGTCGCGCAGAGCATGGCGAACATGCCGATCAGCAAGGTCATGCGCGGCGGCAGCGCGGTTGCCGAGATCAGCACCGGCCCGAGCAGCAGGAACGAAAACGGATTCTCCAGGCCGCCGGTGAGATAAACGAGCGCCGCGAGCTCGGCGATGTCGAAGGCGAGAAGCCAAGCGGCGCGGTCGGGGGCGAGCCATTGCGTCTGCGGCAGTCCGACGCGCAGCGCCACGTTGAGCGATGCCGGCAGCGCGATCACGGCAAGGCAGAGCCAGATCGGAACATCGAATTCGAGCCCGAAATGGACCACGACGACGGCCGCCAACTGGCCGAACACGGCGAGCCAGCGCAGCCGCACCAAGGTGTCGAGCCGCACGTTCCGCGATTGCTGATAGGTCCGTGGCAGACCGAACATGCCGTCAATGTAGCGTTTGGCCGGAGCTATTCCAAACAAGCCGGTCATGGGGTCCAGGCAGGCCGCGCGGCGTCGGCCGCTTCTGTGCTGCCGCGCGCTTTCTCGATCACCTCAAGCAATGCGCGCAGCGTTTCGGCGACGCCGGCGCCGCTCACCGCCGAGACGACGAGCGGCGATTTTTTCGCCGCGCGCCTGAGCCGTGCCGCCTGCCGTTTGATGGCGTCGGCGGCCAACGCGTCCGCCTTGTTGAGCGCGACGATCTCCGGCTTTTCCGCGAGGCCGTGGCCGTAGGCGGAGAGCTCCGCACGTATCGTCCGATACGCGGCGCCGGCATCCTCAAGCGTCCCGTCGATGAGATGCAGAAGCACCCGGCAGCGCTCGACATGGCCGAGGAAGCGATCGCCGAGACCTATTCCCTCGTGCGCGCCCTCGATCAGGCCGGGAATATCGGCGAGCACGAACTCACGCCCGTCGATCTCGACGACGCCGAGCTGCGGCTGCAACGTGGTGAAGGGATAGTCGGCGATCTTCGGCTTGGCGGCGCTGACCGCGGCGAGGAAGGTCGATTTGCCGGCATTCGGCAGTCCGACGATGCCGGCGTCGGCAATGAGCTTGAGCCGCAGGCGGATGGTGAGCTCTTCGCCCGGCTGGCCGGGATTGGCGCGCCGCGGCGCCCGGTTGGTCGAGGTCTTGAAATGGGCGTTGCCGAATCCGCCATTGCCGCCGCGCGCGAGCGTCGCGGATTGACCTGGCTCGGTGAGATCGGCCAGCAAAGTCTCGCCGTCCTCCTCGTAGATTTGCGTGCCGGCCGGCACCTTGAGCACGGCATCGGCGCCGCCCGCCCCGTGGCGATCCTTGCCCATGCCGCCACGGCCGTTCTTGGCCTTGAAATGCTGCTGGTAGCGGTAGTCGATGAGCGTGTTGAGGCCTTCGACCGCTTGCGCGATCACATCGCCGCCCTTGCCGCCGTCACCGCCATTCGGCCCGCCGAACTCGATGAATTTCTCGCGGCGGAACGATACGCAACCGTTCCCCCCGTCGCCGGAGCGGATATAGACCTTGGCCTCGTCGAGAAATTTCATGGCCTTCCCGTAACGCCTCGTACAAGGCAACCGCCGGCCCGCCGCCTCGGCGAGCGCCGCCCCTGATATAATGTAGATAGTCGGGGAACGGCACTCAGCGCGGGCGGTTCAATGCGAAAACTGTGGCTCCTTGTCCGGCTTGCCGCCCTCGCGCTTGGCGGCGCGGCGGTGCTGTGGATCGCACTTTCGGCCGCAAGCGCCGGTGGCCCGCAAGGCGACGCGGCGCGCTTCGAGCGATCGCAGCACACATTGCTGCAAGCGCAAGTCGCGCGCCTGGCGCCGCCGCCGCAAGCCGCCACCGTCTACGCGATCGGCATGGCCGGCTGGGCCGACCAGGATGTTTTCATCAAAGAGCTGGACGGCGGATTGGCGGCGATCGGCCGGCTCCTGCCGATCCAGGATCGCACGTTGCGCCTGGTGAACGACCGCAAGACGGGCGAGAGCCTGCCGCTCGCCAACCAGCGCAATCTTGCCGAGGCGGTGCATGCGCTCGCCGCGGTCATGCATAGGGACGTCGACATCCTTCTCCTGCTGATGACCTCGCACGGGACGCGGCACGGATTCGCGTTGCGCCCGCCGAGCGCGGTCACCAGCGAGCTGACGCCACAGCAGGTCGCGGGAACGCTCGACCAGGAAGGCATCAAGAACCGCATCGTCATCGTGTCGGCCTGCTTCTCCGGCAGCTTCGTGCCGGCGCTCGCCAACGACGATACGATCGTGCTCACCGCCGCGGACGCCAACAGCACGTCGTTCGGCTGCGCGCCCGAGCGCGACTGGACCTATTTCGGCGATGCGCTGTTCCGGCAAAGCATCCGGCCGGGCGTCGATCTCCAGCACGCGTTCGACAATGCCCGCACCCTGATCCATGGCTGGGAGCTGATGGACCACGCGCCGCCGTCAAACCCACAGGGCCATTTCGGGCCGGCGCTGGTCGCCAAGCTGGCGCCGTTCTTCGCCTCCACCGACGCCGGGCAATAGCAACAGGTTTGCGGCAGGACGCCGCTCAAGCCACCCGCCGCACCGGAGCCCAACGCTTGAGCGACCCCCAAAGCTTGCGATCGAGCCGGAAGCGGTCGACCGGCGCCGCGGAATTGATGGCGCGGATGCGCGTCAGGCGCACGCCGGTCCACTGGAACGCGCATTTCTCCAGTACCCGGCGCGAGGCCGGATTGCTGACGCGCGCGCCGGCGACGAGCGCGTCATACTCGAGCTCACCGAAGGCGTAGTCGATCAGCGCGCGCACGGTCTCGGTGGCATATCCATAGCCCCAATGGGCCACGCCCAGCCAATAGCCGATCTCCGAACCCTCTTCGCGCGGATCGATGCCGCACATGCCGATCACGGCGTCATCAAGCGTGATGGCGAACGCGATCTCCCCGTCGGCACGATTGACCGTGGGGACGAACCGTCTCGCGTCGTCGACGCCATAAGGATGCGGGATACGCGCCGTGTTCTCGGCGATGCGGCGATCATTGGCGATGAGCGCAATCGCTTTAACGTCCGCAAGACTCGGCGCGCGCAGCGTCAGCCGCTCGGTCTCGAGGACGGGCATACTGCGCTCGCGTCCGGTCTCGTTTCGAACCTCTTCACACAGCGTCATGGCACGGGCTCCTAGAAGATAAAATCGAAAGGGGGAGCCGGCATCCGGTCTCCCCCTTTTCGAAGCCCATCTGGGCCCGCCGGTTCGACTGGATGCCGGCGGACTCAAATTTATGATCCGCCGTTCTACTGGGCCGCAGCCTCCGTCATCGGAAGTACCGACACGAAGACCCGGCCTTTGGCTTTGGTACGGAACTGGATTTGGCCGTCGATCAACGCAAACAGCGTGTGGTCCCTGCCGACACCGACATTGCGGCCGGCGTGCCACTTGGTGCCGCGCTGACGCGCGATCACGTTGCCGGCGAGAACCTCTTCGCCGCCAAAAATCTTGATGCCCAGGCGCTGACCGCCGGAATCCCGGCCGTTGCGCGAGGAGCCGCCTGCTTTCTTATGAGCCATCGCTGGCCTCCGAACCTTTCTTAACTAATACCTACACCGGATTCGTGACAAAAGCATCACTTCTGCGCATCACTTCTTCTTACCCTTCGGCGCCGGCTTTTTCGCCTTTGCCGGCGGGGCTTTGGCCTTCGGCTTTTCCGCCTTCTTGGCCGGAGCCTTGTTTGCCGAACTCTTGCGCTTCTTGGCGGCGGTATCCGCGGCCTTCGCCGTGGCCTCGGATGCGGCCTTCGCCGGAGTCTCCTCTGCCGCGGGCGCCGGCTTCGGCGCACGCTTCGGCCGCGGCTGCGCGGTTTTGCTCGGCTTCTTGCCGTCAGTCAGGATTTCCGTGATGCGCAGGAGCGTGAATTCCTGGCGATGGCCGCGCTTGCGGCGCGAGTTCTTCCGCCGCCGCTTCTTGAAGGCGATGATCTTAGGCCCGCGCGCCTGATCGAGCACCTCGGCGGCGACGGTCGCGCCGGCGACCGTGGGCGCGCCAAGTGTCACGCTGTCGCCGCCGACGACGAGAACCTCGCCGAACTCGACGATCTCGCCGGGCTCGCCCTTAATCTTGCCGACCTCGAGCACGTCCTCGGCGGCCACCCGGTATTGCTTGCCGCCCGTTTTGAAGACCGCGAACATCTTTGTCCTCGTGTTCGATCCCGGTGCTCGGAATTAGTCCGGACCGGCTTTTTCCAGTCGTTGATGCTGGCTGGTGCGCATGCCGGCCAACCTTGACGGTTCGCCTAAAGGAGCGCCGCGTTCTTATGACGGGACGCTAAATCGCTGTCAAGAAATGCAAAGCCGGCGCGGACGCCACCCGTTTCGCGTAGCGACAGGCCGCCCGGCCCCGTGATAGGAAATCGCCCGGCAGCAAAGGAGTTTGCAATGGCCGACAGAACGGGGAACGCACGCAGGATCGGCTGGATCGGCGCCGGCCGGATGGGCACGCCGATGGCCGAACGGCTGCTCAAGGCCGGCCATGACGTCAGCGTCTGGAATCGCACCCGTGCCAAGGCCGAACCGCTTGCCAAGCTCGGCGGCAAGGTGGTCGAGCACCTCTCCGATCTCAAAGACGTTGATGTCCTGTTCTCGATCGTCGCCACCGGCGACGACGTGCAGGAGGTGCTGTACGGCAAGAACGGCGTCTGCAGCCAGGGCGGCAAGCTGCCGCCGATCGTGGTCGATTGCTCGACCATCGCCGTCGCGGAATCCGCCGCGATCCGCGAAAGGCTGAGCCAGCTCGGCGCCGATTTCGTCGCCGCGCCGGTGAGCGGCAATGCCAAGGTGATCAAAGCCGGCAAGCTTTCCGCGGTCGTGTCCGGAGCTGAGGCTGCCTGCAAGGCGGCCATGCCGCTGATCGAGGTCATTGCCCCAAAAGGCGTGTCCTATGTCGGCGAGGGCGAACTCGCGCGCGTGTGCAAGATCGCGCACAACGTCATGCTCGGCGTCGTCATGGAAAACCTGATCGAGGTCGTGCTGCTGACCAACAAGATGGGCGTGCCGCGGCACGCCTTCCTGGCCTTCCTCAACAACAGCGTGATGGGTTCGATGTTTACCCGCTACAAATCGCCGGCGCTGGTCAATTGCGACTGGACCACGACGTTCACGCCGGAGCTTTTGCGCAAAGACCTCGATCTCGGCCTCGCCATCGGCCGCGAGCACGGAGTTCCCATGCCGGTGACCGCGGCCACGCGCGAGCTGCTGCAAAGCCATTTCGGCGCCGCCACGCTGCAGAAAAATCCGGACGAATATCTGCAGAAGGATTTTGCCGCTCTCGCCGAGACCATGGCGCTTGCCGCCGGCATGAAGCTCACCAGCGAGAACAAGAACGTGCCGACGGGACTGGAGTCTTAGTCGCTATTTGACGTCGGTGTGGGCGCTGACCGTCATCAGCCATTGACCGTTGCGTCTGGCCCACAGCCGCACGGCGCGGAAACGCGAGCGCGAGTCCGGCGTGAGGTGGGTTGCGATCATCACCGCGCCATCGCCATAGGCCGACACCTGCATGCTTTCGACCTCGCCGATGGTCACCGGGACGTTGCTCTCCTTCTGCCGCTCGATCAGAGCGATGCGCGCCGATTTCGAGACCGGCGCTCCGCCGCTGCCGTAGAGCACAAAGTCGTCGGCGACATATTTGCTCCATTCGCCGGCATCGTGGGCGGTGACGGCCTTGGCGATCACCTGGAACGAATTGATGAGCTCCTGTTCGGCCGGCGAGCGTACGCGGTAGGGAATCGTTTCGCAGGGGTTTTTGCACTCGGGCGGTTTTGCCGGCGTGGCGGCCGCGCTTGGAGCGGCGGCGGCGGGCGCTTCGTCCGCGGTGAGCGGAACGTCCTGCATCACCAGGACCCGCCACGCGTGCTTCTGCCTCGCCCAGATATCGAGAAACAGCGCGTCCTCGCCCAGCGCCGATTTGCGACGGCCGCTGACCACGGCCACGAGCCCGTAGATCTTCACGTCGACGTCGGTCGCGGGGCCGCCGGCGACAGCTTTGAGATCGGCGAGAAAATCCCGACGTGAATGGATCTTCCCATTGGCGTCAACAAAGGTGAAATCCAACGCGAGGAGCCGGCGAGCGATGGCCTTGTCGCCGGCGCGCATCGCTTCGGCGAGGGTTTCGTCGGCGGCCAAAACCGGCGCGCCGGCGGCCGGCACCTGGGGCCTGGGCTGCGCCTTGGGTCCGACGACGAGAATAGCGATCAACGCCCCAGCGACCAGCGCGCCGGCCAATCCCAACTGGACGGCTCGTCGCAGAACTATCGATCGCGCGGCCGAGGTCGCCCCGGGCATGCTCCTCCCTCCCCGCCAATTCCGCTCGGCAACGGGCGTTGATGCGGCCGCATCGGTGCACGATGGCATTTTTCGGGCAAGAAAGCTGCGGACGCGTTGCTGCTCAACCGGTTAGCAATGGCCATGCCGGCAGTGCCTCACCGCGCGGTGGTGGTAGTGGCGCCCACCTCTCCACCCTGGATGCATGGCGTTGCGGCAGGGCGCGCTCAGTTGCGCCCGCTTCGCCAGCATGCACCGGGTGATCTTGTGTTCGTCGGGAATAAAGTCATTGCAGAGCCGGAGCGCATCCGACACGCAAAGTTCACGCGGGTCGCCCTGGGCGGCGGCCGCATTCAAACCGGCAAGCAGAGCGACCATCGGCAAGGACAGGCAGAAGGCGAAACGCAATATCCGCATGTGTTTACCCCAAAGACCACGCGAGCCACTCCCGCGCTGACGCACCCTAACCATGAGGCGGGCTGGCGTCGATGGTATCCGGGCGAAAGTCAAATGCAAAGTGAGCTTGAAAAATGCCGTAATCGGCGGCGTCAGCGCCCCCAAGCGAAATCCGAGACCCGGCTCGCCCGTGCGGCGGTCAGGCCTTCGCATTTCTCCACCGCGCCCTCGGTCAGCTCCGCGGTTACATTGTCGAACGCGAGGTGACGGCAGAAGATGCCGTCGGGCATCGTATAGATGATCGCCCCGACGCGGTTGATCGCACGCGCCTGCGCCGCCGACTGCAGCATCGGATCGATGACGACGCGGCCGCCGACCAGCAAGGCCGCCGCCAGGACCACAAGGAACAAGGAGAGGACAACAGCAAGGCGCGCCGACTTCGCCCGCTGATCGTCGCGATAGGCCCGCGCCGCCCGACGCGCACGCGCGCTGGCGTGGTCCGCCGCCGCGACCCACGAAACCGCGTCGGTGCCCGCTCGCTGGCCTGCGCGCATGCCGACAGGTTACGGCCGAACAGTTTACCGGCCGATAACAACTTGTTTTCAATTTGACGGGAAATTCCACGGCGCTCCTCGCGGATGCTAGTGTCGGCCATGCGCACGCAAGTCGTCATCATCGGTGCCGGTCCATCAGGCCTGCTGCTCGGGCAGCTTTTGCATCGCCACGGCATCGACAACGTCATCCTGGAGCGGCAAACCGGCGCCTATGTGCTCGGCCGAGTGCGCGCCGGCGTCATCGAGCAGGGCACCATGGATCTGCTCGACGAAGCCGGCGTCGGCTCCCGCATGCACCAGGACGGCCTCGTGCATGAGGGGGTGCAGATCTGCGTCGACGGCGTCCGCCACCGCATCTCCTTCAAGGAGATGACCGGGAGGACGGTGATGGTCTACGGCCAGACCGAAATCACCAAGAACCTGATGGACGGCCGCGAGGCGGTCGGCGCGCCGACCGTCTACGCGGCGCAGGACGTGGCTTTGCACGATGTGTCGAGCGGCAAGCCGCGCGTCACCTATCGCGCCGACGGCAAATCGCAGGAGATCGCCTGCGACTTCATCGCCGGCTGCGACGGCTTTCACGGCGTCAGCCGCAAGAGCGTCCCGCCGGAAGCGCTGACGACGCATGAGCGCGTCTACCCGCTGGGCTGGCTCGGCATCCTCTCCGACACGCCTCCGGTCGCGGAGGAGCTGATCTATGTCCGGCACCCGCTCGGCTTCGCGCTCTGCTCGATGCGCTCGCCGACGCGCAGCCGCTACTACCTCCAGTGCAGCCTCGCCGAGGACATCGATGCCTGGCCGGACCACCGCTTCTGGGAGGAGCTCAAGCCGCGGCTCGACGCGCAGGCCCGCGATCGTCTGGTGACCGGCCCGTCGATCGAGAAGAGCATCGCGCCGCTGCGCAGCTTCGTCGCCGAGCCGATGCGTTTCGGCCGGCTGTTTCTGGCCGGCGACGCCGCCCATATCGTGCCGCCGACCGGCGCCAAGGGCCTCAATCTGGCGGCGAGCGACGTGCGCTATCTCTCACAGGCGTTGGCCGAACACTACGCTGAGAAATCGGACGCCGGCCTCGAGCACTACTCCGCGCGGGCGCTGGCGCGGGTGTGGAAGGCCGAGCGCTTTTCGTGGTGGATGACGACGACGCTGCATCGGATTTCGGAAAATCCGTTCGATCAAAAAATCCAGCTCGCCGAGCTCGATTATCTTTTCCGTTCCAAAGCTGCCGCCACGGTATTCGCCGAGAACTATGTCGGGCTGCCGTATTAACGCGCCGGCGGCGCTCGGCAACGGTCGAGATTCTTTGCTCGCTCGTCGCGATCTTTTGCCGCGAACGGGAGGAACCAAGCCGCACGTCGCACGTTAACCGATTGTCTGATCCACAAGGAGAATGGTCATGCCTGCTCTGATGTGGATCGCGTTCTGGTCTTGCATGATGGGGGCCGCGACGTGCTGGCAAGAATCCGCACAAGCCGTTCGCGTTGAACGGGTAGACCGTCGCGATCCTCCGGCCCCCTAGCCGCCAGCGAAATTTGCGCCTCTGCGTCGCGTTTCCCTTCGGGCGGCAAGACGCGCCGAGGGGCGTTTCTCACGTCGGATCGCCTGCCAACGGGCACGCGCGGAAGCACGTTTCGCGCCGGTCAGGTTGCGGCGCTCGCACTGCGCCGGTATCAATACGCGCCTTTTGGCGCGGCCCTGCGGCTCGCGCTTGTCCACGAAAGAGCGCCTCGACCGTCATGGCCCGTCTCGTCATGAAATTCGGCGGAACGTCGGTTGCCGATCTCGACCGCATCCGCAATGTCGCGCGTCACGTCAAGCGCGAGGCCGATGCCGGCCATGAGGTCGCGGTCGTGGTTTCGGCGATGGCGGGCGTGACCGACCAGCTCGTCGGCTGGTGCACGGCCGCGCTCCGCGAACGGCAGATTTTCGACGCGCGCGAATACGACGCCGTCGTTGCCACCGGCGAAGAGGTCACCGCCGGCCTCCTCGCCATCATCCTGCAGGACATGGACGTCAACGCCCGCTCCTGGCTCGGCTGGCAGCTTCCGATCCTGACCTCGAACGCGCACGCCTCCGCGCGCATCCTCGACGTCAACGGCAGCGAGCTGATCCGGCGCTTCGGCGAGCGCCAGGAGGTGGCGGTGATCGCCGGCTTCCAGGGCCTGCATCAGGAGACCGGGCGCATCACCACGCTGGGGCGTGGCGGATCGGACACCTCGGCGGTTGCGGTCGCGGCGGCGATCCGCGCCGACCGCTGCGATATCTATACCGATGTCGACGGCGTCTATACGTCCGACCCGCGTGTCGTGCCGCGGGCGCAAAGGCTCCAGAAGATCGCCTTCGAGGAAATGCTGGAGTTCGCCTCGCTCGGCGCCAAGGTCATGCAAGTGCGCTCGGTCGAGCTCGGCATGGTGCATAACGTGCGCATCTTCGTGCGCTCGAGCTTCGATCGGCCCGAGGACATCGACCCACACAGCAATCCGCCGGGAACACTGATTTGCGACGAGGAGGAGATCATGGAACAGCAAGTGGTGACCGGAATCGCCTTCTCGCGGGACGAGGCGCAAATTTCCATCCGCCAGGTGCAGGACAAGCCCGGCGTGGCGGCGGCGATCTTCGGTCCGCTCGCCGAAGCCAACATCAATGTCGACATGATCGTGCAGAACGTGTCGGCGGACGGGAAAACCACCGACCTCACCTTCACGGTGCCGTCCGCGGATTATCAGCGTGCGCTCGATGTCATCGTCAAGGCCAAGCCCGCGATCGGCTATGCCCGGCTCGACAGCGCCACCGACGTTGCCAAGATTTCCGTGATCGGCATCGGCATGCGCAGCCACGCCGGCGTGGCGGCGAAAGCATTCCGGGCGCTCGCCGAGCGCGCCGTCAATATTCGCGCCATCACCACCTCGGAGATCAAGTTTTCTCTTTTGATCGACGCGGCCTTCACCGAATTGGCGGTACGGACTCTGCACTCGCTCTACGGCCTCGATAAAGCCACGGCGTAACAGCGTTCGAGGCCTTTTTTCGTTGCAGCGCACAAATTTGCGGTGTGCCTGAGTCATATCCTTGTCTTCGGCTTGCGATCTGCATACCGCATTCGATATAGCCTTGAGGATGATCGCCGCGGGCCGCCGGGTCCCGGGCGAATTCCTCTTTGATGACGGCCGGTGCGACACGGGCTGCGCGCCGGTCAGGTAAGGCCCGAGGGACCTCACGCCATGCGCGGCGCGCTCGGCGGTCCGCGCGTGCTGTTGCGCCGGCTTCGCGAAACGATGGCGGAGCCGGTCAGCGCGCAGGAACGCCTTGACAAGATTGTGGTGCTGATCGCCGCCAACATGGTTGCGGAGGTGTGCTCCGTCTATGTGCTGCGCGTCGATTCCACGCTCGAGCTTTACGCCACCGAAGGCCTCAACCGCGACGCGGTCCACCACACGGTGATGCGCGCCGACGAGGGCCTGGTCGGCCTCGTGGCCAGCCAGGCGAGCGCCATCAATCTCTCCAACGCGCAGGCGCATCCGGCCTTCTCCTACCGGCCGGAGACCGGCGAAGAAAACTACAACTCCTTCCTCGGCGTGCCGGTCCTGCGCGCTGGCAACACGCTCGGTGTGCTGGTGGTGCAGAACCGGGCGCGGCGCACCTACTCGGAGGAGGAAGTCGAGGCGCTGCAGACGACGGCGATGGTGCTCGCCGAGATGATCGCCTCCGGCGAGCTCTCGGCGCTCGCCCCTCCCGGCGCCGAGCCGGCGGCGCGGCGCTCGCTGCACGTCACCGGGGCCGCGCTCAGCGAGGGCATCGCGCTCGGCCACGTGGTGCTGCACGAGCCGCGCGTCGTCGTCACCAACTACATCGCCGACGACGTGCAGAAAGAGCTGACGCATCTGCAAGCGGCGGTCGAGACCTTGCGCGCCAATCTCGACGAGCTCCTCGAGCATGGCGACGTGGTCGAGGGCGGCGAGCACCGCGACGTGCTCGAAGCCTATCGCATGTTTGCCTACGACCGCGGCTGGATGCACAAGCTCGAGGAGGCGGTGTTGACCGGGCTCACCGCGGAGGCGGCGGTGGAGCGCGTGCAATCCGACACGCGCGCGCGCATGCTGCGCCAGACCGATCCGTTCCTGCGCGAGCGATTGCACGATCTCGACGACCTCGCCAATCGCTTGATGCGTCAGCTCACCGGCCGCGACCACGCGCCTTCGCGCGAGAGCCTGCCGGAGAATGCCATCCTGGTTGCCCGCTCGATGGGGCCGGCCGCCCTCCTCGACTACGACCGCAAGCGGTTGCGCGGCTTGGTCCTCGAGGAAGGCGGACCGCATTCGCACGTCACCATCGTGGCGCGGGCGCTCGGCATTCCCGCGGTCGGCGACATCGACAACGCCACCGGCATCGTCGATCCCGGCGATGCCATCATCGTCGATGGCACGGCGGGCGATTTGCAGATCCGCCCGCTTCCCGACATGGAGGCCGCCTACGCCGAGCGCGTGCGGCTGCGCGCGCGGCGCCAGCAGCAATACCAAGCGTTGCGCGACCGGCCTTGCATCACCAGGGACGGCGAAGAGGTGACGTTGTTGATCAATGCCGGGCTGAGCGTCGACCTGCCGCACATCGCCGATACCGGCGCCGCCGGCATCGGCCTGTTCCGCACCGAGCTGCAATTCATGGTGGCGCCGAATTTCCCGCGCTCGAGCGAACAGTACACGCTCTATCGCGCGGTGCTCGATGCCGCCGGCGACAAGCCGGTGACCTTCCGCACGCTCGACATCGGCGGCGACAAGGTGCTGCCCTACATGCGCAACGTCGAGGAGGAAAATCCGGCGCTCGGCTGGCGCGCCATCCGGCTCGGGCTCGACCGGCCGGCTCTGTTGCGCACGCAATTGCGCGCGCTTCTGCGCGCCGCCAGCGGGCGGGCATTGAAGATCATGTTTCCGATGATCGCGGCGGTGCAGGAATTCGACCAGGCCAGGGAGCTGGTCGAGCGCGAGCTGACGCATTTGCGCCGCCACGGCCACAAGCTGCCCGATGAGGTCGAAGTCGGCAGCATGGTCGAAGTCCCCTCGCTGCTCTATCAGCTCGACGAGCTGCTCGATCGCGTCGATTTCCTCTCCGTCGGCTCGAACGACTTGGTGCAGTTCCTCTACGCGGTCGATCGCGGCAATCCGCGGGTTTCCGGCCGCTTCGACCCGCTGTCGGCGCCGGTCCTGCGCGCGCTCAAGGACATCGCCGACAAGGGCCGGGCACACAAAAAGCCGGTGACGCTTTGCGGGGAGCTTGCGTCGCAACCGCTCGGCGCACTCGCCCTCGTCGCCCTTGGCTATCGCTCGCTCTCGCTGACCCCCTCCGCGGTCGGACCGGTGAAGGCCATGCTGCTCGATCTCGATTGCCGCAAGACGGCGGCGTTCCTATCTCAGCTGATCGAGAAGGCCAGCGGCAGCGTGCCGATCCGCGGGCAGCTCGAAGCCTTCGCCGCCGACCACGGCTTGCAGATTTGAGAGGAAAGATGACGCCCGGTTGGCGGGCGTCGCGTGCCCAAGCATGCTGCCGGAACAGAAACTCACCGCGCTCGTCGCCCGCCATGCCGCGCTCGAACGGGATCTCGCCACGGCCTTGCCGGCGGAGACCTACGTGAAGCTCGCGCGCGAATTCGCCGAGCTCGCGCCCGTCGTCGAGGCGGTGAACTCCTATCGCGCCGCGCAGCGCGAGCTCGACGGGCTGACCAATTTGATTGTCGATCCGTCGACCGACGCGGAGATGCGCTCGATCGCCGAGGCGGAACGCCCCGAGCTTGAAGCGCGCCGCGTCGCCCTCGAACAGCAACTGCGCCTCGCGCTCCTTCCCAAGGACGCGATGGACGAGCGCAACGTCATTCTCGAAATCCGCGCCGGCACCGGCGGCGACGAGGCGGCGTTGTTCGCCGGCGATCTGTTCCGCATGTATGAGCGCTATGCAGCCAAGCAGGGCTGGAAGGTCGAGGTCATGACCGCGAGCGACGGCCCGATGGGTGGCTACAAGGAAATCGTCGTCGAGATCCGCGGCCGCGGCGCGTTCGCCAAGCTGAAATACGAATCCGGGGTGCACCGGGTGCAGCGCGTGCCCAACACCGAGGCCTCCGGCCGCATTCACACTTCGACGGCGACGGTCGCGGTGCTGCCCGAGGCGCAGGATCTCGATGTTCCGATCAACGATGCCGATCTGAAGATCGACACGCTGCGCTCGAGCGGAGCCGGCGGCCAGCACGTCAACAAGACCGAATCCGCGGTACGCATAACGCATATTCCCTCCGGCATCATCGTCATGATGCAGGAGGATCGTTCGCAGCACCGGAACCGCGCCAAGGCGCTCGCCGTGCTGCGCACGCGGCTCTACGATTTCGAGCGGCAGAAGCAGGACGCCGCGCGCGCCGCGGAACGCCGCGGCCAGGTCGGAACCGGCGACCGCTCCGAACGCATCCGTACCTACAATTTCCCGCAGGGCCGCGTATCGGAACATCGCATCAATCTGACGCTCTACAAGCTGCCGCAGATCATGGAGGGCGAAGCGCTGGGCGAGATCGTCGACGCGCTCGTCGCCGAGTACCAAGCCGCCCAGCTCGCGGCCGAAGAGCCCGCTTGATGCGGCCCGGCCCGGATTTCGTCGCCACAGCGGCGCGGCCGGAGAGCACCGATGCGCGCACCGCTGCCGGCGCGCGCCTCGCGTTGACGCGGGAGTTCCGCGCCGCGGGCATCGATACGCCGGAGCTCGACGCGCGCCTCCTCGTGGCTCACGCCCTCGGGCTCGACCATGCCGGGCTCGCGGCGGCCGGCGAGCGCGCCCTCGAGCGCGACGAGACAGAGGCAATTGCCGCGCTGGCGCGGCGCCGTCTGCGCCGCGAGCCGGTGGCGCGCATCCTCGGCGGCAAGGAGTTCTGGAGTCTGCCGCTGCGCATCGATGCGGCAACGCTGGTGCCGCGGCCGGAAACCGAAACGGTGGTCGAGGCGGCGCTCGCCGCGGTCGATGCCGACGGCGCGCGGTCGCGTTCACTGCGGATTGCCGATCTCGGCACCGGCTGCGGCGCCTTGCTGCTGGCGCTGTTGACCGAGCTGCCGCGCTCGAGCGGCGTCGGCACCGATATCAGTTTCGCTGCGCTTGCCGTTGCCCGCGACAACGCCCGAAATTTGCGATTGAGCCGCGCGGCATTCCTCGCCGCCGACATGACCGCGGCGCTGAGCGGACCGTTTGACCTGATCGTCGCCAACCCGCCCTATATCCGCTCCGGCGACATCGCCGCGCTCGCGCCCGAGGTGCGCGATTTCGATCCGCGGACCGCCCTCGACGGCGGACCCGACGGGCTCGACTACTATCGGAGCATTGCCGCCGCGGCGCCCGGCTTGCTTGGCCCGGGCGGGGCGGTCATTGTTGAGTTCGGCGTCGGCCAGGCCCACGCCGTTTCCGCATTGTTTTCGGCAGCGGGGCTTGTACCGGCCTCGCCCCGCACCGATCTTAGCGGCGTGCCGCGCGCCCTCATGGCCAGAAAAGTTGCAAAAAACTAGCCATGACCACCAGGCATTGGCCGGGGCGAGATCGCAGCAAAAAAGCACTTGGAATGTCGGCCGGAACCGACTAGCTTGCGCGCACGGAATCGGCCCGAGATGATGATGCCGCGCCGCTTTGAACGCCGAGGGCGTCCCTCCTAAGAGGTTGGCAGCGCAGGCCAGGTGAACAACGAAAGCCGGAACAAGCGAAAGCCGGATCGGACGACACACGGGATCGCCACATTAAGACCGAAAGATCATCGGTTCGGCGCGCATTCGTGCAGAGTGTCGCGCAAGACGAGGGGCTGACAACACCGCGGCGGAGCCGTTGGTGAGGGCTACATTGCTGAGGATTGGCAAGATTGGCGGGTGATGACGCCGGCGGGTTTGTCCTGTGCGAGACGACAGGCCGGATCAATGCCGTCACGTTGCTCGAATTGAGGTCCTAGTGAGGTGAACGGCGGCATCCGTGCCGCCGCAAAACGAGGGGTTGGCGGAACAGCAAACCATGAGAAACGGTCAGAACAAGCGCATGCGGGGTCGCAACCGCAAAGGTGGCCATCACCAGAATCCGTTGTCCCGCATGTACGAGTCCAATGGACCGGACGTGAAAATTCGCGGGACGGCGTCGCACGTCGCCGAGAAATATCTCCAGCTTGCCCGTGACGCGCAGAGTTCCGGAGACCCGGTCGCAGCTGAAAACTACTATCAGCACGCCGAGCACTATTTCCGCCTGATCGCCGCCGCGCAGGAGCAGTTTCGCCAGACCCAGCCCTACTACCAGCAGGGTGGCGAATCGCGCGGCAATGTTTCCGACGACGGCTATGACGATGGCGACGGTGAGCAGCCCCCGCTCGGCGGGGAGCCGTTCGCGCCGCGTGAACCGCAGCCCTACTTCCCGCGCGAGCAACAGCAACAGCCGCACGTTCAGCCGCAGCACACGCAGCCGCAGCACACGCAGCATCAACCCCGCCCGCAGCAGCACTTCCAGCCGGCAGGCCAGCACTTCCAATCGGCAGGCGAAGAGGATGTCGAGCGATTGCCGTCGTTCATTACCGGCGGCCAGTCGAATCCGCAGGCGCCGCAACAGGGCCAAGGCTCCAACAATCCCTCCAACAATCCCAACGGCCCGAATGGTTTTGACAGCGGGTCGCCCGATCGCTTCCCGCTTCATCGCCGGCGCCGGCGTCATCGCGGCCCGCGCGACCATTCCATGCCCAACGAGGGTGATGCGCCGCCGGCCGGGCCGCGCCCGATCGACGATTGATTTCCGTCATTCTGGAACAGAGCGCGCGTAGCGCTGACGGCGCTCAACCGCCGCGCGGCGCCTTGAGCAGCCGAGCCAGAAACCAGATCGGCAAAACGATCACCGCGCCGAGCAGGAAATATTGCCAGAGCCAGCGCACCGCATCGAAGCCCATATTCCAGATGTGCTGCACCAGCCGGCGAACCGAGTCGAGAATATTCCACGGATCAAGGCCGATCGCGGCGAGGATGACGCCGACCAGGATCGACAGCAGGATCAGCCGGCCGATGACCGCAAGCGGCGGACCGCCGAAGAAGCGGTGAACATGTTCTTGCGCCATAGCGAAATCTCCGTCGCGTCAATTACGCAACTTGTTGCGGTTCGCGCAAGCGCCACATTGCGTTGGTGAGGGGCGCGCGCAAGGCGTTGCTTCGACTTTGCAAGAAGGGCTAAGTTGCCCTTGCTAAGTTGCCTGTGCCCAAGCGGTTTCCGGGCCTTCCGGGGATATTTCATGGCCAAGATCGAGGACCGCGCGCCGGCGTCGATGGCGACCCTCAATGACGATATCGGCGAGGAGAAGCGGCTCGCCATGTATCGCCTGCAGGTCGAGATCCGCGAGGCCGAGCAGCGCGCCTACGATCTCTTCCTGCAGAATCTGGTGAAGGGCACCAGCCATCTTTCGCTCGGCCAGGAGGCGGTTGCCGCCGGCTTCGCCACCGCCATGCGCCCCGGCGATCTCTCGTTCTGCACCTATCGCGGCCACGCCCATACGCTGGCGCGCGGCGTGCCGATCGCCAAGGTGCTGGGCGAGCTGATGCAGCGCGATAACGGACTGATGCGCGGCAAGGGCGGCTCGATGCACCTGACTTCGGTCGATCACGGCGTCATGGGCTCCTACGCGATCATCGGCGCGCATCTGCCGATTGCCTGCGGCGCCGCCTGGCGCGCCCAGTACAAGGGCGAGAAGGACGTGTCGGTCTGCTTCTTCGGCGACGGCACGACGAATATCGGCGCCTTCCATGAGGCGTTGAATTTCGCCGCGGTGTGGAAGCTGCCGGTGGTGTTCGTCTGCGAGAACAATCTCTACATGGAATACACGCCGATCGGCGACGTGACCGCGGTGCCGCATCCGGCCGCCGACCGCGCCGCGAGCTACGGTCTCGAGCGGATCATCGTCGACGGCAACGATGCCGACATCGTCTATCGCACCGCCATGTCCGCTTACGACAAGGCACGCGCCGGCGGCGGGCCGTCATTGATCGAATGCCTGACCTATCGTTACAGCGGCCATTCGCGCGCCGATCCGGCCAAGTACCGGCCGGAAGGCGAGCTGGAGCGGTGGAAAGAGCGCGACCCGATCAAAATCTATCGCGCGCGGCTCAAGCAATTCGGCATCGGCGATGAGGTCATCGCCCGCATCGACGCCGACGTGAAGCGGCGCGTCGACGAGGCAACCGAGCAATGCAAGGCGGCGCCGCCGCCTGCGGCGGACATTCTCACCGCCGATGTCTATGCCGACGGAGGCTTCGCGTGGCGGAACTGACCTATCGGGACGCGGTGATCCGTGGCATCGCGCAGGAAATGGCGCGCGATCCCGATGTCGTCTTCCTCGGCGAGGACGTCGGCAAGCCGGGCGGCGTGTTCAAGGCGACGGTCGGCCTTTTCGAGCAATTCGGGCCGGTACGTGTGCGCGACACGCCGATTTCCGAGCAAGCGATCCTCGGTGCCGCCATGGGCGCGGCGATGACCGGATTAAAGCCGATCGCCGAGATCATGTTCTCGGATTTCATCGCCGTTTGTTTCGATTACATCGCCAACGAGTTCGCCAAGAGCCGCTATATGTCGAACGGGCAGCTCAAATGCCCGCTGGTCGTGCGCACCGGCAATGGCGGCGGCGCCCGCTTCGGCGCCCAGCATTCGCAGAGCGTCGAGAACTGGTGCATGATGATTCCCGGCCTCAAGGTCGTGGCGCCCTCCTCGCCGCGCGACGTGATCGGGCTGATGGCGGCGGCGGTGCGCGATCCCGATCCGGTGATCTTCTTCGAGCACAAATCGCTCTATGCGACCAAGGGCGAAGTGCCTGACGGCGAGATCCTCGACACGCTCGGCTCGGCGAAGATCGTGCGGCCGGGCAAGGACGCCACCATCGTCGCGCTGGCGCTGATGGTGCCGCGGGCGGTCGCGGCCGCGGAGAAGCTCAAGAGCGAGCATGGCATCGACTGCGAAGTCGTCGACGTGCGCTCGCTGGTGCCGCTCGACACCCAGGCCATTCTCGGCTCGGTCGCGCGCACGCACCGCCTGTTCACCGTGGAGGAGAATCCGCGGCTGTGTGGCTGGGGCGCGGAGATCGTCTCGATCGTCGCCGACGAGGCGTTCTACGAGCTCGACGGACCGCCGGTGCGGATCACGACGCCGCACATCCCGCTGCCGGCCGCCGACGTCCTCGAGGACATGGCGCTGCCGAGCGTCGAGCGGATCGCGGAGCGGGTGCGACGGTCGATGCAGAGCTAGATTTGCGCTCGTCCTCGGGAAAGCGGGGACCCCAGTTGCTGGATTCCCGCACTCGCGGGAATGAGCGGAAAAGAGCGCGAAACGACAAGGTGTGCCATGTACGACAATCTCCTCGCCAACGTCCCGACCGACCTGTGGATCGACGGCAAATGGCGTAAATCCTCCGATGGCGGCCGCTTCGACGTGATTGATCCGGCGACCGAGAACAAGGTCGCGTCGGTCGCGAGCGCGACGGTCGAGGATGCCAAGGCCGCGCTTGATGCCGCCAGCGCCGCGTTCCCCGGCTGGGCCGCCAAGAAGCCGCGCGAGCGCGGCGAGATCCTGCGCAAAGCGTTCGAGCTGATCATGCGCGATGCCGAGCGGCTGGCGAAGCTGATCACCATCGAGAACGGCAAGGCGCTCTCGGATTCGCGCGGCGAAGTCGCCTACGCCGCGGAGTTCTTCCGCTGGTACGCCGAAGAGGCGGTGCGCAATATCGGCGAAGTGAGCCGGGGCCCGTCCACCGGCGCGCGCATCTTCGTGCATCACAAGCCGGCCGGAATCGCCGTGCTGGTCACGCCGTGGAATTTCCCCGCCGCGATGGCGACGCGCAAGATCGGCCCGGCGCTCGCCGCCGGCTGTCCGGTCGTGCTCAAGCCCGCCTCAGACACGCCGCTCACCATGCTCGCCTTGATGCCGATCCTGGAAGAGGCCGGCGTTCCCGCCGGCGTCGTCAATGTCATTCCCTCGCGCTCCTCGGGCAAAGTCGTGAGCGCGATGCTGCACGATCGCCGCGTGCGCGTGGTCTCGTTCACCGGCTCGACCGAAGTCGGCCGCAAGCTCCTGCACGAAGCCGCCGACAACGTGATCAAGCCGGCGATGGAGCTCGGCGGCAACGCGCCCTTCATCGTGTTCGAGGACGCCGACATCGACGCCGCGATCGAGGGCGCCATGATCGCCAAGATGCGCAACATGGGCGAGGCTTGCACCGCGGCCAACCGCTTCTACGTGCACGAAAAGGTGCACGACGAATTTGCCGACAAGCTGACCGCCAAAATGTCCGGGCTGAAGATGGGCAACGGGCTCGACGACGGCGTCGCGCTCGGCCCGCTGGTCAACAAGGACGGCCGCGACAAGGTGATCGAGCTGGTCGACGACGCGGTAAAGAAGGGCGCCAAGGTGCTCACCGGCGGCAAGGCGCCGGCCGGACCGGGTTTCTTCTACCCGGCGACCGTGCTCGCCAACGTCTCCAACGACGCCAAGATGCTCAACGAGGAGATCTTCGGCCCGGTCGCCTCGATCCAGACCTTCAGGTCGGAGGACGAGGTCGTCAGCCGCGCCAATGACACCGAGTACGGCCTCGTCGCCTACCTCTACACCAAGGATTTGACCCGCGGCATGCGCGTCTCGGAAAAACTCGACTTCGGCATGGTCGGCGTCAACCGCGGCCTCGTTTCCGATCCCGCCGCGCCGTTCGGCGGCGTCAAGCAGTCCGGCCTCGGCCGCGAAGGCGCGCATGAGGGACTGATGGAATTTCTGGAGACGCAGTACGTCTCGGTGAACTGGTGAAATCCGCCGCGCCGCGATGAACATCCTCATGCCGCAACTCGGCGAGACCGTCGCCGAGGGCAAGATCACCAAATGGTTCAAATCCGCCGGCGATACGGTGCAGCCGGGCGATAACCTGTTCGAGATCGAAACCGACAAGGTCTCGATGGAGGTGCCAGCGATCGAAGCCGGCGTGCTGAGCGAAATCCGCGTGCGCGAGGGCGAGGTCGCGCCGGTCGGCGCCGTTGTCGGCGTCATTGGCGATGCGGGCGGCATGACCGGCGCGCAGACGAAGTCCGCGCCGGCGGTCCCCGCCTCGCCCGCCGCTGCCGCACCGGCGGCGGCGCCGGCCGCTGCGGCGGTCGCGCAGCCGATCAAGCTTGATCCGTTCTTCGAGGTGCGCACGCCAGAGCGTAATTTCGGCCCGGCACGGCTCGCCGGCGGCGTCACGGTCACGCCGTTGGCGCGGCGGCTCGCGAGCGAAGCCGGCATCGATCTGTCGCGCATGCGCGGTTCCGGACCGCACGGCCGCATCGTCGCCCGCGATCTCGCCAATGCGCCCCGGCTCGCGCCGGACGTGCAGCCCGCCGCGCCGGCGCATGGCCCGACCGCCGATCAAGTCAGGTCGCTCTATGATCCGGCGAGCTACACCGAGATGCCGCTCGACGGCATGCGCCGGACCATCGCCGCCCGGCTTCTGCAAGCGAAACAAACCATCCCGCATTTCTATCTCACCGCCGATATCGAGATCGATCGCCTCAAGGAGCTCCGCGAGGACGCGAACGCGGCGGCGCCCAAGGACGGCGACGGCAATCCGGCGTTCAAGCTCTCGCTCAACGATTTTTTGATCCGTGCGCTGGCGCTGGCGCTGCAGCGCGTACCGGCCGCGAATGCGGTCTGGGCGGGCGACCGGATCCTGCGTTTCCGGCATTCCGACATCGGTGTCGCGGTAGCGCTCGACGGCGGCCTGATGACGCCGATCATCCGCATGGCCGAGACGAAGTCGGTCAGCGCGATTTCCGCCGAAATGAAAGGCCTCGCCGCGCGCGCCCGCGAGAAAAAACTCAAGCCGCAGGAATACCTGGGCGGCTCCTCGGCGATCTCCAATCTCGGCATGCATGGCGTGCGCGAATTCGCCGCCATCATCAATCCGCCGCATGCGACGATCCTCGCCATCGGCGCCGCGCGGCGGCAGGCCGTGGAAAAACCGGACGGCGGCGTCGCCTTCGCCAGCATGCTGACGGCGACGCTCTCCTGCGACCACCGCGTAGTCGACGGCACCCTCGGAGCGGAGCTGCTGGCGGCGTTCCGAGGCTATGTCGAAAGGCCGGTGACCGCGTTAGTCTAAATCGGCAGCGAACGAACCAGGGAGGACTCGCATGAACAAGCTCATCATTTCGGCGATCGTCATGGTCGTCATGACGCTGGTGCTGAGCTACCTGGTGCACGGCGTTCTGCTGCATGACGACTACATGCAGATGCAGAGCTGGATGCGGCCGCAGGCCGACGCCAACGGTCTCTTCGCCTTCATCGTCATCGCCCAGGCGCTGTTCGGCGTGGCCTTCGCCTGGATCTACGAGCAGGGCCGCGAAGACAAGCCCTGGCTGACCCAGGGGGTGCGCTTCGGCGTCGCCATCGCCGTCCTGGCGATCGCGCCGACCTATCTCATCTATCACGTGGTCACGCCGGTTCCGCTGATCGTGGCGATCAAGCAGATCGTCTATGACACCATTCGCGTCTTGCTGATGGGCATCGTGCTCGCCTGGATCAACCGGAGCTGATCGCGGCACATGGCAGGCGCAAAATCCGAAGTGCTGCTGATCGGGCCGTCACGGCCGGTCATCACCAAAGGCTTCGCGGCTCTCACGGTGCACAGCCTCTCCTCGGCCGCGGACCGCGACGCGCTGCTCGCGTCGCTCGCGGGGGTGCGCGCCATGGCGGTATCGGCGCCGGTCGAGCCGATCAACGATGCATTGCTCGCGCGATTGCCGCAACTCGAGATCGTCGCCAGCTTCGGCGTTGGCTATGATCACATCGACGCCGCAGCGGCGGCGAAGCGCGGCATCATCGTCACCCACACGCCCGGCGTGCTGACCGAAGAGGTCGCCGACACGGCGCTCGGGTTGCTCCTCTGCACGGTACGTGAGCTGCCGCAGGCCGAACGCTATCTGCGTGCCGGGAAATGGCTCGAGCGCGAATATCCGCTGACCAAGGCGTCGCTGCGCGACCGCAGCGTCGGTCTCGTCGGCATGGGGCGCATCGGCCATGCGATCGCGCGCCGGCTCGAAGCCTTCGGCGTCCCGATCGCCTATCACGCGCGCCAGCCGCGGCCCGACCTCGCCTATCGCCACTATCCGGACCTGATCGAGATGGCGCGCGCCGTCGATATCCTTCTCGTCATCGTGCCGGGCGGCCCGACGACCCGGAACCTGATCGACGGCAAGGTGCTCGAAGCGCTTGGCCCCGAAGGCATCCTGATCAACATGGCGCGCGGCTCGGTGGTCGACGAGCCGGCGCTGATCGAGGCGCTCAAGCAGGGAAAGATCATGGCCGCCGGCCTCGACGTGTTCGCCAAGGAGCCGCACGTTCCCAACGACCTGATCGCGATGGAGAACGTGGTGCTGTTTCCCCATCTCGGCTCGGCGTCCAAATTCACGCGCGAGAAGATGGATCAACTGATGGTCGACAACATCCTCGCCTGGGCCGCGGGCAAGCCGCCGCTCACTCCGGTGCCAGAGACGCCCTGGAAATCGTGGAAGGCGTAGGCTGGCGCGCCGCCGCCGCTCGTCACTCGGCGGCGATACGCACTTCCGGCGCGGCGTCGCGAATGTCGGTGTCGACGTGCGGCTCGAACTGCACGAAATTTTTCTGGAACATGTCGACCAGCTTGCGCGCGGTCTGATCGAACTCGAGCTTGTTCTGCCAGGTTTTCTGCGGATAGAGCAGATGCGGCTCAACGCCCGCGACCCGGGTCGGCACCGCAAAGCCGAAATACGGATCGGTGCGGAATTTGGCGTTCTTGAGCGAGCCGTCGAGGGCCGCGTCGAGCAGCGTGCGCGTCACCTTGATCGGCATGCGCCGGCCGACGCCGTAAATGCCGCCGGTCCAGCCGGTATTGACCAGCCAGCAATCGACCTCGTGCGCGCTGATCAGTTCGCGCAAGAGATTGCCGTACACCGACGGGTGGCGCGGCAGGAACGGCGCGGCAAAGCAGGTGGAGAATTCCGGCTGCACGCCGACCAGACCCTTCTCGGTGCCGGCGACCTTCGCCGTGTAGCCGGAGAGGAAATGGTACATCGCCTGCGCCGGCGTGAGCTTGGCGATCGGCGGCATCACGCCGAAGGCGTCGGCGGTCAAGAGCACGATGTTGCGCGGCTGCCCGGCGCGGCCGTTGCGCGAGGCGTTGGGAATGAAGTCGAGCGGATAGGCGGCGCGGGTATTCTCGGTCTTCGAATCGTCGTTGAAATCGCACACCCGCGTCGCCGGGTCGAACACCACGTTCTCGAGCACGGTGCCGAAGCGTTGCGTCGTAGCGAAGATTTCGGGCTCCGCCTCCGCGGATAATTTTATGCACTTGGCGTAGCAGCCGCCCTCGAAATTGAACACGCCGTGCGGGCCCCAGCCGTGCTCATCGTCGCCGATCAGCGTGCGCTTGGGATCGGCCGACAGCGTCGTCTTGCCGGTGCCGGAAAGGCCGAAGAACAGGGCGACGTCGGCGTCGGGGCCGACATTGGCCGAGCAGTGCATCGGCATCACGCTTTCGGCGGGCAGATAGTAGTTGAGGGTCGTGAACACCGATTTCTTCATCTCGCCGGCATACGAAGTGCCGCCGATCAGGATGATGCGCCGGTTGAAGTCGAGCGCGATGACGGTCTCGCTGCGCACGCCGTGACGTTTGGGATCGGCCTTGAACGAGGGCAGCGAAAGAATCGTGAAATCGGGTACGTAGTTGGCAAGCTCGGTCCGCGCCGGTCGAATGAGCAGCGCGCGGATGAACATCGAGTGCCAGGCGATCTCGTTATAGACGCGGGTCTTGATCCGGTATTTCGGATCGGCGCCGCCATAGAGATCCTGCGCGTACAGCGTCTTGCCCTTGGCATGGGCGATGAAATCATCGAGCAGCAGCTGGAATTTTTCCGGCGGCAAGCGGCCGTTCTTCTCCCACCAGACGGTCTTCTCGGTCTGCGCGTCGACGACGACGAACTTGTCCTTGGGGCTGCGGCCGGTGTGCGTGCCGGTTTCGGCGCAGAACGCGCCGCCATCGACCAGCGAGCCTTCGCCGTTGGCGATCGCATACTCGACCAGCGCGGTGTCGGGTAAATTCCAGTGGACCGCAACCAAGTCCTTGAAGCCGAATCTGTCAGCGCCATGCGACGCGTTCCGCAGACCCGTTTCCTTCACGCTCGCCTCCGCCACTGATCCGGCATGCGCGCCGGAAATTCTTACTGAGACCAAGGCCGCAGCAACAGCAGCCGTACGCGACGATACCCGCCGGAAGACGGGCGGCGACCTATAGGCGGCATCCTAGCATTTGCCAAGCTGCTTGCCCAATCAATGCTAACCGTCTCGTTGCAGCGCAACAGCACCGGGCGAATTTCCGGCCGCTAACCATAACGCACGAAACGAAAAAACGGTCATAGCTCGGCGAACAACATTCACCCCTTGCACTCCTTGCTTCGCGCTTCCTTGGCAAGCGCCACCACGATTTTGCGCAGCGCCTCGGCGGTCGTCACGCGCGCCGGGAAAGGCAGGCGAAGCATCGCGTCGCCGCGGGCGAGGTCGAGGCCCTCGGGATCGAGGCCGGTCAGCCGCCACGGCCCGTCCTCGGCGCCGAGCAACCGCGTCGCATAGAGACGCAGTGCCTCGGAATGATCGGTATTCATGTGCGCGATCGCGGCCGCTTCATTTTCGATCAGATCCTCTGCGCCGGCGATCTGCGTCATCACCTCGGCGGCCTTGAGGTCGGCGGCACGAGCAAAGCCGGCATTGAGGTGAGCCGACACCACGTCAAGCCGCCAGAAGGCGAAGTCGGCGAAGCCGGCATAGAGCTCCGATTTCGGATGACGGGCGAGAAACCGCCGGCGCACCCGCGAACCCCGCGGTTCATCGCCTCCGGTCGGCGCGAATACGCCGATGAGAGTGAGGCGCGGGTGGGCCAGCGGATCGCCCTTGCCGGCAGACGCGAGCAGCAGCGAAGCGCGGCCCTCCTGTTCAAGATTGGCGGTGTGGGTCGCGAGCCGCGATATTAAGATTAACGGCGACCCGTCGACATCGGTGGCGACGTTAACCAGCGACGCGAAGGGATGGCCGGTGTTGCGGTCGATGGTCGCAAGCGTGCCGGACCGCGTCGCCCGCAACAGCGCCTTGGCGACCGCTCTCGGATCGAAATCCGGCGCCGGCGCGCCTTCGGGCAACCGGTCGGGCATGGAGCCGGGCAAGGGAACCGGCAACGGGGCTGACTCGTCGGTTTCTGCCATGCGGCTCTCCGGTTCCGATCTGGGTTGCGATTGCCCCGATTTTGCCTTGTGCGGTCACACTTCCGCCTCTACATGGGGATTCAAAGGCTTATGGGGCCGGGGCTGGTAATGCTTGCGGCCGACTCATGTTAGAAGGCCGCCATGCCGACAATCGCTCTCGTCGATGACGACCGCAACATCTTGACCTCGGTGTCCATTGCGCTCGAGGCCGAGGGGTATCGGATCACCACCTATACCGACGGGGCATCGGCGCTCGACGGCTTCAAGAGCGCACCGCCCGACCTCGCCATCCTCGACATCAAGATGCCGCGCATGGACGGGATGGAGACATTGCGCCGGCTGCGGCAGAAGTCGGATCTGCCGGTGATTTTCCTCACCTCGAAGGATGAGGAGATCGACGAGTTGTTCGGCTTGAAAATGGGGGCCGACGACTTCATCCGCAAACCTTTCTCGCAGCGTCTCCTGGTCGAGCGGGTCAAGGCCGTGCTGCGGCGCGCTTCGCCGAAGGACGGCGTGGTGCCGAAGGAGGCCGACAGCAAGGTTCTGGAGCGCGGCCTGCTGCGCATGGACCCCGAGCGGCACACCTGCACCTGGAAGAACGAGCCGGTGACGCTCACCGTCACCGAGTTTCTCATCCTGCAAGCGCTGGCAAGCCGGCCCGGGGTGGTGAAGAGCCGCAACGCCTTGATGGACGCGGCCTACGACGATCAGGTCTATGTGGACGACCGCACCATCGACAGCCACATCAAGCGGCTGCGCAAGAAGTTCAAAGCGAGCGACGACGAATTCGACATGATCGAGACACTCTATGGCGTCGGCTATCGTTTCAAGGAAGCCTGACGCGAGCGGCGCCGACCTCCTGGGAGGCGGAAACCGGCCCGCGCGAGCCGGATTTCCTTGGGATTTCCTTGGCCTTTGACCGCTGACGGGGGCGGCTCGCGTGCTGTAGAATGACTGTCGTGCCCATAAGGGCAGGCAATGAATCCGGCAAACGACGTGCTCGACCGAACCGCAGAGATCGCCCGGGCCGATACAACTCAGGCCCCCGCACTGAGCCCTGTTGACGCCGAAGATGTCGGCGGCGCGGCAGAGGCGCCGGTTGAGCCCCGCGGCCGCAGCAGGCTCGCCGATCTGTTGCGCCGGGTCTGGCAGTTTTTCATCACCCAGAGCTTCTCCAGCGTCACCCGCCGTATCGTCTTCCTCAACGTCACCGGACTGCTCGCGCTCTCGATCGGAGTGATCTTTCTCTCGCAGTTCCGCGCCGGGCTGATCGATGCGCGCATCCAGAGCCTGTTGGTGCAGGGCGAAATCATCGCCGGCGCCATTGCCGCCTCGGCGACGGTCGAAACCGATTCCTCGATCACCATCGATCCCGACAAGCTGCTCGACCTGCAGCCCGGAGAAAGCTACGGGCCGTCCGAGGACGCGCTCTACGGCATCAATTTTCCGATCAATCCCGAGCGCGTCGCGCCGGTGCTGCGTCGCCTGGTCTCGCCCACCAAGACGCGCGCGCGCATCTACGACCGCGATGGCGCGCTTCTCGTCGACAGCCGCAACCTGTTCGGCCGCGGCGACGTGTTGCGTTACGATCTGCCGGCGCCCAACGCCGAGAAGCGGGGACCGATCGAGCGGGCCTTCATCGCGGTGCGGACCTGGCTCGGGCGCGGCGACCTGCCGCTTTACCGCGAGCTCGGCCCCGACAACGGCAAAGGCTATCCCGAGGTCGCGCAGGCCTTGAACGGCCAGAACGCGAGCGTGGTGCGCGTCAACGACCGCGGCGAGGTCATCGTTTCGGTCGCGGTGCCGGTGCAGCGCTTCCGTGCGGTGCGCGGCGCGCTCATGCTTTCCACCCAAGGCGCCGACATCGACGACATGGTGCAAGCCGAGCGGCTCGCGATCCTCAAGGTGTTTCTGGTCGCCGCCGTGGTGATGGTCGTGCTCTCGATTCTGCTCGCCGGAACGATCGCCGAGCCGGTGCGGCGTCTCGCCGACGCCGCCGAGAGCGTGCGCCGGCGCATCCGCTCGCGCGTCGAAATTCCCGATTTCACGCGCCGGCGCGACGAGATCGGGCATCTCTCCGGCACGTTGCGCGACATGACCAACGCGCTCTATAGCCGGATCGAGGCGATCGAAAGCTTTGCCGCCGATGTCGCGCATGAGCTGAAAAACCCGCTCACCTCGCTGCGTTCGGCCGTCGAGACGCTGCCGGTCGCCAAGACCGACGAGAGCCGCGCGCGGCTTCTCACCGTCATTCAGCACGACGTCAAACGGCTCGACCGCCTGATCACCGACATCTCGGACGCGAGCCGCCTCGACGCCGAGCTGCAACGCCAGGAAGCGGCGCCGGTCGATCTCGCCAAGCTGCTCAACACCCTGACCACGGTCGCCAATGAGGTGAAGCGCGACGACGGCGTCAGGGTGACGCTCAAATTCGAAGGCGGCGCGATGCGCGCGTTCCAGGTGCCGGGACATGATTCCCGCCTCGGGCAGATCATCGATAATCTGATCGAGAACGCCTGCTCGTTCTCGCCGCCGAACGGCACCGTGCGCATCACCTGCCGGCGGCTGAAGACCCAGGTCGAGATTCTTGTCGACGATGACGGGCCGGGGGTGCGGCCCGATGCGGTCGAGAAGGTTTTCGAGCGCTTCTACACCGACCGCCCGCATCAGGGCTTCGGGCAGAATTCCGGACTTGGCCTTTCGATCTCCAAACAAATAGTCGAAGCTCATGGCGGCGCCATCTGGGTCGAGAACCGGACCAGCATGCCGGGCGCGGACGGCGCAGCGAAGGTGCTCGGCGCGCGCTTCATTGTGCGCTTGCCGGCGATGTGATCGCCGACATGACCGATGCGACTGTGGCCGATGCGACTATGGCCGATGCGACCGCGGCTCACTCAACGACGGCGCATGCGTCCGCGGTGCTGGTCGGCGCCCGTGCGGTACTGATCCGCGGGCCGTCGGGTGCGGGGAAATCGCGGCTCGCGCTCGATCTGATCGAGGCGGCGCAAGCCGGCGCGTTGCGCTTCGCGCGGCTCGTCGCCGACGATCGCGTCCGCCTCCATTCGATCGGCGGGCGGTTGCTGGTACGTCCCGCCGAAGCGTTGGCGGGCCTTCTCGAGGTGCACGGCGCCGGGGTGTTGCGTCTCGCTTACGAGCCGATCGCCGTGCTTGGATTTGTGGTCGATCTTGCCGCTGAAGACGCCGAACGCCTGCCGGAAGCGGAAAAACGCACGACCGCGATCGCCGGTATCACACTACCGCGGCTTGCCGTCGCAGCCCATACGGCGCCCTTGCCGGCGGTTCTCGCGCTCATCAAGTCACCGCGTAACGCTTGGATTTGACCGGTCCGGACGCTCCGGCCTGTCCGGTTGGAAATTGGTTAACCATAACGACCGTAGACTCATCCCCAATCGGGTTTTCCCTTTTGGCTCCCGCCAATACCTCACGCCGGCGGAACCGAGCTCCGATTGGACTTGTTTTACTGCAATGCAACAACCCGCCGAATTTGCTGAAAATGGCCCTTGCGCTGGGGCTTCGGATGGTCAAGATGAGCACCCTTTCGTGCGGTGCACCCGGGACGCACCCGCGGGGAGTTCCATGATTGGTCTTGTGTTGGTGACCCACGGGCGGCTCGCTGTCGAGTTTCGCGCGGCGTTGGAGCACGTCGTCGGACCGCAAGGCCAAATCGAAGCCGTGACCATCGGCCCCGACGACGACGTCGAAGAGCGCCGCAAGGACATCATCGAAGCGGTCAAGCGCGTGGATAGTGGCGACGGCGTCGCCATCCTCACCGACATGTTCGGCGGCACGCCGTCCAATCTAGCGATCTCGGTGATGAGCCGGCCCAAGGTCGAAGTGCTTGCCGGCATCAATCTTCCGATGCTGCTCAAACTCGCCAAGGTCCGCGACGAATGTCCGCTGGCCGAGGCGGTGGCTGCCGCGCAGGACGCCGGCCGGAAATACGTGACCATCGCGAGCCGGGTCCTGACCGGAAAATGAACGAGCCGCCTGAACGCAGCGGCGAATGTGCTGCCGAAGAGGGACCGTTCCGCAAGGGCGCCGTGGTCCGCAAGCTCGATATCTGCAACCGCAAAGGACTGCACGCGCGTGCGTCCGCCAAGTTCGTGCAAACGGTCGAAAAATACGACGCCGACGTGCGGGTCATGCGCTGCGGCGAAACTGTCGGCGGCACGTCGATCATGGGCCTGATGATGCTGGCGGCGTCGCCGGGCACCTCGATCACCGTCGAAGCGACGGGCAATGACGCTGCGGCAGTGATCGACGCGCTGACCGCGCTGATCAATTCGCGCTTCGGCGAGGACGACTGAACGGTCTCTGGGGAGACCAGCAGGGAGAAGCAAAATGACTTTCGAACCGCCCAATCGGGGTGCGTCCCTGGAAAGCCCGGCGCCGGCGGCAACGCCGGCAGCATCGACCGCGCAGCGGCAGGCGGCAACCATCCGCTACCTCGATCGGCCGGAAATCGCCGAGACCTTCGCCGACTCGGTCGCCGGAGTCGTCTTCGACGGCCAGACGCTGCGGCTCGAATTCGCCGTCACGCGGCTCGACGAGGTCAAGCCCAATGCGCCGATCACCGGCCGCCGTTACCCGGCATGCCGCATCGTGCTGCCGCCGACCGCGGCAATCGATCTGATCAATCGCATGCAGCAGATCGCGACCGCGCTCGCACAAGCCGGCGTGACCAAGACGGTAGCGCGACCCGGCGAGGCGACGTAAGCGGCGCGATCCCCGGCGCCACCTTTCTTTGACTTCGCTGCACCGGACCGCGCCGCGGCCGCTTCGAGATCAGCGACAAATTGGACATAAAGGTATCTTTATGTCTTTATTGCCGTAGCGCCGGCGCCCTGCTATAGGCACGGCGACACCCACCTCTCCGCAGCGCCCCAGGATCGCTAAGGAACCGCCAAGGATCAGCATGAGCACGTCGACCAAGCCCAAAACTTCGCCGCCCGACTACGTCGTCAAGGACCTCGGCCTCGCTGAATGGGGCCGCAAGGAGATCTCCATCGCCGAGACCGAGATGCCCGGCCTGATGGCGACGCGGGAGGAGTACGGGCCGGAGCAGCCCTTGCGCGGCGCGCGCATCGCCGGCTCGCTGCACATGACGATTCAGACCGCCGTGCTCATCGAGACGCTCAAGGCGCTCGGCGCCGATGTGCGCTGGGCTTCCTGCAATATCTACTCGACGCAGGATCATGCCGCGGCCGCCATCGCCGCCGCCGGCACGCCCGTGTTCGCCATCAAGGGCGAGTCGCTTCAGGACTATTGGGATTACACCCACCGCATCTTCGAATGGTCCGACGGCGGCGGCCCGAACATGATCCTCGACGATGGCGGCGACGCGACGCTGCTCATGCATCTCGGCCTGCAGGCCGAGAGCAATCCCGGCGTGGCGAGCCACCCGACCAACGAAGAAGAGGAGGTGCTGTTCGCCGCCATCAAGAAGCGGCTGAAAGCGCAGCCCGGTTGGTACGGCAAGATCGCTAAAGGCATTCGCGGCGTCACCGAGGAGACCACGACCGGCGTGCATCGCCTCTATCAGATGGAGAAGGAAGGGCGTCTCCTCTTCCCCGCCATCAACGTCAACGACAGCGTCACCAAGTCGAAATTCGACAACCTCTATGGCTGCCGCGAGTCGCTGGTCGACGGCATTCGCCGCGGCACCGACGTGATGATGGCCGGCAAGGTGGCGATGGTCGCCGGCTTCGGCGACGTCGGCAAAGGCTCGGCTGCTTCGCTGCGCCAGGCCGGCTGCCGGGTCATGGTCTCGGAGATCGATCCGATCTGCGCGCTGCAGGCGGCGATGGAAGGCTACGAGGTCACGACCATGGAAGACGCGGCGCCGCGCGCCGACATCTTCGTCACCGCCACCGGCAATGTCGATGTCATCACCATCGAGCACATGCGCAAGATGAAAGACCGCGCCGTGGTCTGCAACATCGGCCACTTCGACAGCGAGATCCAGGTCGCGGCGCTGAAGAACTTGAAATGGGTCAACATCAAGCCGCAGGTCGACGAGATCGAGTTCCCCGACAAGAAGCGCATCATCCTTCTCTCCGAGGGCCGGCTGGTCAATCTCGGCAACGCTATGGGCCACCCGAGCTTCGTGATGTCGTCATCGTTCACCAACCAGACGCTGGCGCAGATCGAGCTGTGGACCAAACCCAACAAATATCAGAAGAAGGTGTATACGCTGCCGAAGGAGCTCGACGAGAAGGTGGCGCGGCTCCATCTCGACAAGATCGGCGTCAAGCTCACCAAGCTGTCCGACAAGCAGTCGACCTATATCGGCATACCGGTCGGCGGGCCGTACAAGACCGATCAGTACCGCTACTGAGCCGGCGGCTGGCGGCCGGCGGCAGCCGCCCGCGTCATCGCTGCGGCGGCACCATGGTGAAGACGACTTCGGCCGACGTGCTGGTCACGCCGAAGAAGGACGCCGTCACCTCTTTCTCCACACGCACAACGCCGGAGCGGCCTGCGGTATTTTGCGCCGCCGCGTCGAGGCAGGCGCGATCATTGGCGAAGCAGGCGATCGCCCAGCCCCCGCGTGCCCGCCGATCGTCGGTGATCCAGGCCGGGGCCTCCCACAGATAGTCCGGCACGCTGTCGGGATGATCGGGACTATAGAAGCTCGCGCCCTGCGACAGGGCGCTGTCGCCGGCGACAAGGCTCAACGGGCGTTGCATGGCGGCATGCCAAGCCTTGGTCAGCTCATCGACGGCGACGCGGCAACAGGCGCGTCCATTCTTGGCCTCGGCGGCGAAGTTGCGCCAGGCGACGAGCGGCGCAGCGGCGCAGATCATCGCCGTTATGATCACCACCGCCAGCGCGACGCGCATGGTAACGGCGCGGGTTATCGGGATCTGAGCGGGCGCGAGCAGAATAATCGGCAGCAGGAACCAGGCCGACATGGTCCACAGCGGCGTGAGGACGACGCCGATGAGCGGAGCCGTCAGCATCGGCAGCACCAGCGGTACCGCGAGCAACAATACCAGCATCCGCCGGTCCGGATCGTCGGGCCACAGCGTCGCCTTGAGCAGGCGGCGATCCGGGCGTACGGCGAGCAAATAGGCGGCGATCGGCAGCAGCACGTAGCCGATCGCGCCGGCAGCATAGGCCAGCGCCTTGGTCAATTCTTGCAGCGTCGAATTCGCAGCATGTTTGAGCACATAGCGCAACGGCGCCGCGCTCGTCGTCACCAGCCAATAAAGATGCGGGGCCAGCACGGCGAAGCCGCTGAGAATGGACACCCACGGCGACGGCGAGCGCAGATAGTCGCCACGTCGCGGATGGCAGAGTGCGGCGACGATGAAGCCGGCGATGAGATAGACCGAATAATACTTGCCGAGCATCGCCAGCGCGGCGGTGACGCCCGCCGCGACCGCCCAGCCGATGCGGCGCGATTCGAAAGCGCGCAGGAAGCAATAGGTGGCGATCGGCCAGGTCGAGAGCAGTATGGCGTTGGCGTTGAACTTCTGGCTGTGAAATTGGTAGAACGGCGTGAGCAGCAACAGCAGCAGCACCAGGAGGCGCCGGTCGCCGGCGATGTAGCGGCGGGCGATCAGATCGACGGCGAACAGGCCGACCGCCGCATTGACCGCGGCAAGGAGCTCGAACGACCAGTTGGCGGCGGGGAAGACCGCGAACCATGCGGTCACGATCAGCGGCGCGAGCGGCGGATGTTTGCCGTACAACGACCCGGCGGACGGGTGCCGGCTCCAGGCGAACAGCTCGAGCATGTCGTCATGCAGGCAGAGCGGCGCGAGGGTGACGATCTGGAAAACGGTCCAAATGAGCACAAACAGCGCCAGCAGGATCCACACCGCGCGGCCGTCGTCAGCCTCGCGATCGTACCAGGCGGCGATGCGGGCCGCGTACGACAACCGATGGCCCGACGCCTGTCCGGCGGTCATGGACTTGCCTCGCCGCTCCGCTCATTCCCGCGCAAGCGGGAATCCAGATGGAGCGCACCAACGCAGCGGTGAGTTCGCTGGGTCCCCGCTTTCGCGGGGACGAGCGGTTGGGGTCGCGTTGCCTTCACCGCCGCCGCCTGCGCGCCGAATAGAGCCCTGATGCAACCCGATTGGAACTTAGTCTAGAGTGCCGCCGAACAGGAGCGTTATTTGACCTCGACGCCGGCCGGTCTTTCAACGCGCGACTTCCGCAGGATTTTGCTGATCAAGCTGTCGGCCGTCGGCGACGTGGTGCACACTTTTCCGGTGTTGAACAAGCTGCGGCGCCGTTATCCGGCCGCGCAGATCGATTGGCTGGTGTCTTCACCGATCGCCGAATTCTTGAGCCCGCATCCGGCGATCAATAACATCCTCGAATTCGCGCGCGAGGAATGGACCAGGCCGTGGCGTCTCACGCCATTGGCAAATTCCGCGCGCCTCGCCGCGCGGCTGCGCGCCGGCGGTTATGACCTCGTCCTCGACCTGCAAGGGCAATTGCGCAGCGGATTGTGCGCAAGGGCAACCCGGGCGCCGGTGCGGATCGGTTTCGGCAAACCGCTCGCGCGCCGCTGGGAACAAATGTCGCGCAAGCTTCCCGATGAAGCACGCAAGCACGCCTGGCAGGGCGCCCGCGAAGGAAGCTGGCTTGCCTACACGCATTACATCCCGCTGCCCTCGCTCGAGGTGCATGCGGTCGACCGCTATCTCGCCGTCGGCCCGATGCTCGGGCTCGACGACGGCGCCGCCGATTTCTCCTTTCCGATTGCGCGCGCGGCCGCCGATCGCATCGACGCGCTCCTGCATGATCACGGCATCGCCAACGCAAAGCTTGTGGCGCTCGCGCCCGGCACGGTCTGGGAAACCAAGCAATGGCGACGCGAAGGCTTCGCCGCGGTGGCGCGGCACTTTCTGCAAGAGGGTCTTGCGGTGACGCTGATCGGCTCGGCCCGTGAGCGCGCACTCTGCGACGAGGTGGCGGCGCTTGCGCCGGGAGCGATAAACCTCGCCGGCGAGACCACCTTGCCCGAGCTCGCGGCGCTCATCCGCCGCTCCGCCATCGCCGTGACCAACGATTCCGGACCGATGCATCTGGCGGTCGCGCTCGGCCGCCCGGTGGTGAGCATCTTCGGCCCGACCTATCCGGTTTGGGCCGGCCCCTACCGCCGCGCCGATGTCGTGCTGCAAGCCGACATCCCCTGCTCGCCGTGCTATCTGCGCCACCTCAGCCGCTGCAGGTACGCCCATGACTGCATGCGCGAGGTGACGGCGGAAGCGGTGATCGCGCGGGCGGAAAGCGTTTTGCGCAACGCCGGCGCCGGCGTTCGCGTCGCCTAGCCCAGCCATTCGCGCCGAACTCGGTCTTGGCGGCCGCAACGGCGATATTCGGGGCAAAGCGTGCGCTTGCCGCTGCGGAAGCCGAGTGTTATCTGCGCCGCATGACCGCGGCCCCGATCGCAAACATCCGCAACTTCGCCATCATCGCGCATATCGACCACGGCAAGTCGACGCTGGCCGACCGGCTCATTCAGACAACCGGCGGGCTTACCGAGCGCGAGATGGTCGAGCAGGTGCTCGATTCGATGGATATCGAGCGCGAGCGCGGCATCACCATCAAGGCGCAGACGGTGCGGCTCAACTACCGCGCCCGCGACGGCAAGGATTATGTACTCAACCTGATCGACACGCCCGGCCATGTCGATTTCGCCTATGAGGTCAATCGCAGCCTCGCCGCCTGCGAAGGCTCGCTCCTGGTCGTCGATGCGAGCCAAGGCGTCGAGGCGCAGACCCTCGCCAATGTCTATCAGGCGCTCGACAACAATCACGAGATCGTGCCGGTGCTCAACAAGGTCGATCTTCCCGCCGCCGAGCCGGACAAGGTGAAGCAGCAGATCGAGGACGTGATCGGGCTCGATGCTTCCGACGCGATCCTGATCTCGGCGAAGACCGGGCAGAACGTGCCGGAGGTGCTGGAAGCGATCGTCAACCGGCTGCCGCCGCCGCGAGGCGACGCCGCGGCGCCGCTCAAGGCGCTCCTGGTCGACAGCTGGTACGACAGCTATCTCGGCGTCGTCGTCCTCTTCCGTGTCGTCGACGGCACGCTGAAGAAGGGGCAGCGTATCCGCATGATCGGCACCGACGCCGCCTACGAAGTCGACCGCGTCGGCGTGTTCACGCCGAAGCGCGTCGAGCTCGACGAGCTCGGTCCCGGCGAGATCGGCTTCCTCACCGCCTCGATCAAGGAGGTGGCCGACACCCGCGTCGGCGACACCATCACCGACGACAAGCGGCCGGTCGCCGTGCCGCTGCCCGGTTTCCGCCCGGCGATTCAGGTGGTGTTCTGCGGGCTGTTTCCTGTCGACGCCGCGGATTTCGAGAATTTGCGCGCCGCCATGGGCAAGCTTCGCCTCAACGACGCGAGCTTCTCCTACGAGATGGAAACCTCGGCCGCGCTCGGCTTCGGCTTCCGCTGCGGCTTCCTCGGCCTCCTGCATCTCGAGATCATCCAGGAGCGGCTCGAGCGCGAGTTCAATCTCAATCTCATCGCCACCGCGCCGTCGGTCATCTACAAGATCAAGCTGAACGACGGAAAAGAGATCGAGATCCACAACCCGGTCGACATGCCGGACGTGGTCAAGATCAAGGAAATCGAGGAGCCGTGGATCCGCGCCACGATCCTGACGCCGGACGAGTATCTCGGCAGCGTGCTCAAGCTCTGCCAGGACCGCCGCGGCAGCCAGGTCGAGCTAACCTATGTGGGCAATCGGGCGATGGTCAAATACGACCTGCCGCTCAACGAGGTCGTGTTCGATTTCTATGACCGCTTGAAATCGGTGTCGAAGGGCTACGCCTCGTTCGACTATCACCTCACCGACTACAAGCCGGCCGATCTCGTCAAGATGCAGATCCTGGTCAATGCCGAGCCGGTCGACGCGCTGGCGATGCTGGTCCACCGCACCCGCGCCGACAGCCGCGGCCGCGCCATGGTGGAAAAGCTCAAGGAGCTCATTCCGCCGCACATGTTCCAGGTGCCGATCCAGGCGGCGATCGGCGGCAAGATCATCGCCCGGGAAACCGTGCGCGCCTTTAGGAAGGACGTGACGGCGAAGTGCTATGGCGGCGACGTGTCGCGCAAGCGCAAGCTTCTGGACAAGCAGAAGGAAGGCAAGAAGCGGATGCGCCAGTTCGGCAAGGTGGAAATCCCGCAGGAGGCGTTCATCGCCGCGCTGAAGGTGGATGTGTAACGCGTCACCGATATGGTGAAAACGCTTGCCAATCGTCTCTATTTCAGCTACAAGCGCAAAACGAATCTCGCTCCCGTAAAGGACGCAAGCCGGTGACGCCGGCTGGCGGAGCGAGAGCGGTTCCCGCGGGCGGCGGCTCGTCACTGCCGCTCCCGGGCGGCTCCGGGGATATACGCCCGGCCGGCACCATGACCGGTCTGCGGGGCAACCCGCTGGACTGGGACAGGAAGGAGCGGGTAACGCCCGTTTATCGGCGCATGATCTTGTCGGAAAACCGGTTACCACTTTTCCGGATCATGCGTTGAACTGCGCACGATCTTTCGAACCATCGGGATCGTGCGCTCCGACCAAGTCCCAGGAAGCGCGTAGCTGGAGTTGAGCTGCGGCGTTCGTTCGCTGCAGCAAGTGCCGCGGTGGAACGCCGACAGGCGAGCGCGCTCGCTTTCAGCGCGCGCCGCATCCGTCGATGCGGATCATTGGATATGCGCCTATCGGCGTTTCGCCTCCTTTTTTCTTTGTAGCCCGGATGAAGTGAAACGAAATCCGGGATCGGCATTGAAGCTTTTTGATCGCCCCCGGATTTCGCTGGCGCTCAATCCTGGCTACGGCGCTTCATTTCGCAAAACTCGGGCGCGGATCGCGTCGCGAGAACGCGTTTCCGCATCGTCATTGCCGGGCTTGACCGGCAATCCATGCGGCAAAGCCGCCCGTTCAGCTTTTCCGCTTGGCTTTTCATAGCTCTTTTCAGCATGGACCACCGGGTCAAGCTCGGTGGTGACGCGGTGTTTTGGATTTGGGCAAAACTCGGGCGCGGATCGCGTCGCGAGAACGGTTGTCATTTTGAGCACCGCATTGCTTATTGTGCTTGGTCTTGCGCGTTAACGGCAAGAATGCGCGAGCTTCGAGCTGCGGCAGTTGCTGAATGGAAAGACGATGACTTCGGAGAGTGACGCGATCACGCCGAGCACCGGGAGCTGGGTCGGCCGCTCCATCCCGCGGGTCGAGGACGCGGCGCTGCTCGCTGGCCGCGGCCGCTATATCGACGATCTGGGCGTACGCCCCGGCACGCTCGAAGCCGCCATTCTGCGCTCGCCGCATGCCCACGCCGAAATCGAGGCGATCGATTGCGCGGCGGCGCTGGCGGCGGACGGCGTATTTGCCGTGCTCACCGGCGCCGAAATCAAGGCGCTCACCACGAGCCTCACGGTCGGCGTCAAGGCCGCGATCGAGTGCTGGCCGATCGCCATCGATCGCGTGCGCTATGTCGGCGAGCCGGTCGCAATCGTGGTTGCCTCCGACCGCTACCGCGCCGAGGATGCGCTCGATCTCATCGAGGTCCGCTACCGCCCATTGCCGGCGGTGGTCGATCCGCTCGCCGCGGCGGCGCCGGGCGCGCCGGTTCTTCATCCCGGAGCGAAGGGCAACGTCATCGGCGAGCGCAGCTTTCGCTACGGCGATCCGGAGCGCGCGTTTGCCGCCGCCGCGCACCGCATCCGCGTCGAAGTGCGCTACCCGCGCAATTCATGCACGCCGATCGAGACCTATGGCGTCGTCGCCGAATACGATGCCGCCGAGGACGCCTACGACGTCCTCGCCAATTTCCAGGGGCCGTTCAGCCTGCATCCGGTGATGGCCCGGGCGCTGAAGGTCCCCGGCAATCGTCTGCGGCTGCGCACGCCGCCGGATTCGGGCGGCAGCTTCGGCGTCAAGCAGGCGATCTTTCCCTATATCGTGCTCATCGCCGCCGCCGCGCGCGCGGCCGGGCGGCCGGTGAAATGGATCGAAGACCGCCTGGAGCATCTCTGCGCCTCGGTTTCGGCGACCAACCGCGTCACCACGCTCGAGGCGGCCGTCGATGGCGACGGCCGGATCGCCGCGCTCGCCTTCGATCAGCTCGAGGATTGCGGCGCCCATCTGCGCGCGCCGGAGCCGGCCACGCTCTATCGCATGCACGGCAATCTCACCGGCGCCTACGACATTCGCCACGTCAAGGTGCGCAACCGGGTGGTGCTGACCAACAAGACGCCGACCGGACTCAATCGCGGCTTCGGCGGGCCGCAGCTCTACTATCCGCTCGAGCGGCTGATGCAGCGGATCGCCATCGCGCTGAAGCTCGATCCCCTGGAGGTGATCCGCCGCAATCTTATCCCCGCCAACGCCATGCCGTATCGGACGGCAACCGGCGCTCTGCTGGATTCGGGAGATTTCGGCGCCACGCTCGAGGCGGCGGTGTCCGACGGCGGGCTCGATGCGTTGCGGGCGCGCTGCGACGCCGCGCGCGCGCAGGGCAGATATTACGGCATCGGCTTTGCGGCGGTGGTCGAGCCGAGCGTCTCCAATATGGGCTACATCACCGCGGCGCTGACGCCGGAGGAGCGCCGCCGCGCCGGGCCGAAGAACGGCGCCCAGTCGACCGCGACCATCAGCCTCGACCCGCTCGGCGCCGTGTCGGTGCAAGTGGCCTCGACCCCGCAAGGCCAAGGCCATCGCACCGTACTGGCGCAGGTGATCGCCGACGTCCTCGGACTGAAGCCGCAGGATGTGCGCGTCAATGCCGAGGTGGATACGGCCAAGGACGGCTGGTCGATCGCATCGGGCAATTATTCCAGCCGCTTTGCGCCGGCCGTCGCCGGCGCCGCCCAGATCGCGGCGCTGCGGCTGCGCGATCGGCTCGGACGCATCGCCGCCGCGCAGCTCAACGTCTCCCCGGCGGAGATCGTGTTCGCCGGCGGGCGCATTGCCGCCCGCGCGAACCCTGACAACGCCGTGGCCTTCGCGCGCGTCGCCGCAGCCGGACACTGGGCGCCGGGAACGGTCGCCGCCGACCTCGGCCAGACCATCCGCGAGACCGTCTTCTGGACGCCGCCCGAGCTCACCGCGCCGACCGAGGCCGACGAGATCAACAGCTCGCTGTGTCACGGTTTCATTTTCGACTTCTGCGGCGTCGAAATCGATCCGATCTCGGGCGCGGCGCGTCTCGACAGTTACGTCACCATGCACGATTGCGGGCGCATCCTGCATCCGGCGATGGTTGCCGGCCAGATCAGCGGCGGATTTGCCCAAGCGCTCGGCGCCGCTCTCTATGAGGAATACGCCTACGCCGCGGACGGCAGCTTTCTCTCCGGGACATTCGCGGACTATCTGGTCCCGACCGCGATGGAAGTGCCGGAGCCGGTCATTCTGCATCGGGAATCGCCTTCACCGTTTACCCCGCTCGGCGCCAAGGGCGTCGGCGAAGGCAACTGCATGTCGACGCCCGTTTGCATCGCCAATGCGATTGCCGATGCGCTCGGACTTGCCGAGCTCGATCTGCCGGCGACACCGGCGAAGCTTGCCGCCATCATTCACGGCCCCGAACCGGCGCGCACGAGGCATTCGTGAAGCCGGCACGCTTCGACTATGTGCGCGCCGCGAGCGTCGATGAGGCGCTCGCCGTGCTGCATGACGAAGGCGGCGACGCCCGCGTTCTCGCCGGAGGACAGACGCTGCTGCCGATGCTCAGCATGCGCATGGCGCGGCCGCGCGTGCTCATCGACATCATGCGGCTGCCGGAATTGAACCGGCTCGAATGCATCGATGGCACGATCCGCGTCGGCGCCGCGGTGCGCCAGCGCGCGCTCGAGGAGCACGCCGACCTGGTCTCGCGTCAGCCGCTCCTTGCCGCGGCTCTGCCTTGGGTCGGCCATGCCCAGACGCGCAGTCGCGGCACTGTCTGCGGCTCGCTCGCGCATGCCGATCCCAGCGCCGAGCTGCCGCTCGTCCTGCTCGCGCTCGGCGGCGACGTCGAACTGAGATCGCGGCAGCACTCACGCCGGGTCGCGGCCGAGCAGTTCTTCACCGGAATGATGTCGACCGATCTTCGCGACGACGAATTGATCGAAGCGGTGCGGTTTCCCGCGGCGCGCGCCGACACCGGATATGCCTTCCGCGAGATCGGACGGCGGCACGGAGATTTTGCCATCGTCGCCTGCGCCGCGGTGGTCGATCGGCGCACGGCGCGGCTCGCCGTCGGCGGCGTGGCCGACCGGCCCACGGCGCGCGCCTTGCCGCTGCCCGGCGATCCCGCGCTCGACGAGGCGCTCGACGCTTTCGCCTGGGACCTCGACGCCCGCGACGACCTGCATGCCACCGCGCCCTACCGGCGCGAACTGGTACGCAGGCTCGGACGGCAAACGCTGGAAGAGGCCGCGCAATGCCGCGCCTGAGCGCCACTTCGCCGCACCGCGTGAGCTTCACGCTCAACGGCCGGAAAGTCGCCGGCCAAGCCGAGCCGCGCATGCTGCTGAGCGATTTCATCCGCCACACGCTTGGCGCCACCGGCACACATGTCGGCTGCGAGCACGGCGTCTGCGGCGCCTGCACGGTACAGATCGACGGCGCGCCAGCCCGCTCCTGCCTCACCCTTGCGGTCCAAGCGGAAGGCGCCGAAATTCGCACCGTCGAGGGCCTGGCGCCGGCGGCGGATCGCCTGTCGCCGTTGCAAGAAGCCTTTCGGGCGCAGTATGCGCTGCAATGCGGATTTTGCACCCCGGGCATTCTGATGTCGCTCGATGCGTTGCTGCGCGATCGGCCCGATGCCGGCGAGCCGGAGATTCGCGAATTTCTGTCGGGCCATTTGTGCCGCTGCACCGGCTATGGCTCGATCGTGCGGGCGGCGCTGGAGGCGGCGCGCAAGCTGCAGAAGGGCAAACTGCAAGCGGAAAGCAAACATGCTTGACCTCGGGACAAGCTTCCTCGCCAGCGTCGAGCGCGACCGCAAAGCGCTCGCCATCATCGACGGCCCGATGCTGCTCACCTACCGGGCGTGGTACGCAAAAATCTCGGCTCTGGTCGCCGCCCTCGACGAGATCGGACTCAAGCCCGGCGATCATCTGGTCACCGTGCTGCAGAATCGGTGGGAGGCCGCCACCCTGCATTGGGCCTGTCAGTTCGCCGGCATCATCATCACGCCGCTGAACTGGCGGGCGACAAGCCAGGAGCTCGATTTTTGCATCGAGGACGCGGACGCACGCGGGATCGTGTACCAGGATGTTTCCGCAGCAGCGGCGGCAGGCGCAAGGCGCGCCCAATCCCTGCCGCGCATTGCGGTCGCGGTGGCGGGTTCGGCGGACCTCGATTTTGCCCGCTTGGTCGAAGAGCGCGCCGCCGACGCAACGCCGCGCGCCGACGTGCAAGCCTGGTCGCTGATGCTCTACACCTCCGGCACCACCTCGCGGCCGAAGGGAGTGCCCCGCCGCCATGGCGCCGAGCGGGCGGCCGCGATCGCGCATATGGCGCAGAACCTTTACGCCCGGGGCGAACGCACGCTCGGAGCGATGCCGCTCTACCACACCATGGGAGTCCGCTCGTTGCTGGCGATGTCGCTCGTCGGCGGCACGTTCGTGTGTCTGCCGCGGTTCGACGCCGCGCTGGCGCTGCAGCTCATCGCCGCCGAGAAAATCTCCAATCTCTATCTGGTGCCGACGCTCTACCATGACCTCGTGCATCATCCGCTGTTCGCCGCGACCGAGATCGGCTCGGTGCGCAGGCTCGGTTTCGCCGGAGCGCCGATGACCGACGCGCTGCTCAAAAAGCTCGACGCCGCATTCCGGCCGGAGCTGTTCGTCAACCACTATGGCAGCTCGGAGATCTATACCTTCACGATCGATCAGAACGCGGCCGCCAAGCCGGGCTCGGCCGGACGTGCCGGCATCAATCAGCGGATCCGGGTGGTGCGTCTAGGCGCCCGTTCCGCGGAAGAAACCGCGGCCGTCGGCGAAGAGGGCGAAATAATCGCGCTCATTGCCGGAGACGAATCCTTCGAAGGTTACTGGCGCCGCCCCGAGGCCGACGCCGCGGCGATCCGCGGCGGCTGGTATTTCACCGGCGACACCGGAACGATCGACGCTGACGGCGATCTCTTCGTCACCGGCCGCGTCGACGATCTGATCATCACCGGCGGCGAGAACGTCTCGCCGGTGGAGATCGAAAGCTGCCTGTCGCTGCACCCGGGGGTCTGCGAAGTCGCCGTGGCGGGCGTGCCGCACGAGCGCTGGGGCAAGATCGTCTGCGCTTTCGTGAAGCGGCGTGCCGGGATCGAAGTCAACGCGCTCGACGAGTTCTGCCGCAACTCCGGGCTCGCCGACTTCAAGCGTCCGCGCCGCTACGTCTTCGTCGAAGAGATTCCGAAGTCTCCGGTCGGCAAGATTTTGCGCCGCAAGCTTGTCGCCGGCGAGTATCAGCCGGAGCGCAGCTTCGCCGTAAGCCATCAGGGAATTACAACATGACCAGCCCCATGAATTTCGCCGATCCGCGCCTCGCGCACCTCGACGGATTCCGGGTCGAGATCGATCCTGGGCGCGAACGCGCCGACATTATCCTCGACCGGCCGCCGCTCAACGTCATCGAGATGCCGCAACGCGACCAGCTGCGGCTCGTTTTCGAATCGCTCGACGAAGACCCGCAGGTGCGGGTGATCGTGTTGCGTGCGGTCGGCGAGCATTTTTCCAGCGGCGGCAACATTCGCGGGTTTCTCGAAGCCACCCCGGAGCACGTCTCCCGGCTGGCGTGGAACATCGCGGCGCCAGCGCGTTGCGCGAAGCCGGTGATCGCCGCGAACCGCGGCTATTGTTTCGGCGTCGGCTTCGAGATCTCGCTCGCTTGCGATTTCCGCATCGTTTCCGAGACCTGCTTCTATGCGCTTCCCGAGCAGCGGCTTGGCCAAATTCCGGGATCGGGCGGCTCGGCGCGGCTGCAGAAGATGGTCGGCATCGCCCGGACCAAGGACATCGTGATGCGCTCGAAGCGCATCACCGCGCGGCAAGCGCTCGACTGGGGCATCGCCACCGAATGTGTTGCCGACAGCGAGATGGAATCGGCAACCGATGCGCTGGTCGACGAGTTGCGCACCTTCTCGCCGCTGGCGCAGCGCACCGCCAAGAAGCTGTTGAACGATACCGAAGACGCGACCCTCTCCGTCGCCATCGAGCTCGAGGGGCATTGCTATAGCCGCTTGCGGCAATCCGACGATTTTCGCGAGGGCGTCGAAGCCTTCCACGGCAAGCGGCGGGCGAAGTTTCGCGGCAGCTAAGGCCCGAGATTGCCGAGCCTCATGGAGCCGCCGCCCATGCCGCCCTTCGATCTTCTCAGCATCGGCCATTCCAACATTCCGGCGGAGCGTTTTATCGCGATGCTGCGGCGCGCCGGAGTAACCGCAATCGCCGACGTGCGCTCGGTGCCGCTGTCGCGGCATTTTCCGTGGTTTTCGAAGAACAATCTGGCGGCGCGCCTTGCGGCGGAGGGCATCTCCTACATCATGCTGGGAGACAGTCTCGGCGGCCGGCCGCTGGACGACAGCCTCTACCACGCGGGTGTCGCCGATTACGAAGCAATGGCCAGGCAGCCGAAATTTCTCGGCGGCCTCGACCAGGTGCTGCACGCAGCGGCACGCGCGCGCGTCTGCCTGATGTGCGCCGAGCGCGAACCGCTCGATTGTCACCGCTGTCTCCTCGTCGCGCGGAAGCTCGCGGAGCGCGGGCTTTCCATCGGCCACATCCTGCATGACGGCACGATCGAGCCGCATACTGCGACCGAGGCGCGGCTTCTCGCCCTCGACGCGAAAGACCACGATCTGTTTGCGGCTGGACAGTCGAAACGACTCGCGGCAGCGTATCGGCGCCGCGCCCAAGCGGTCGCGTATCGGCGAAAGCCGCGCGCACCGGCTCGGGCAACGAGGAAGAGATGAGGCCCATTTCAACTCGCTTGCTCGTCGTCCTGCTGTTGGCCGCCGCCGGTCCGGCGCTGGCGCAGGATCGCGGCACGCTCGAGGACAAGCTGCTGCCGCCGCTCGCGCATCCGGATTCGCCGTCGACGCCGGCGAAGGAGCTGTTCGCGCGCAAGATCAAGCCGGCCGAGGCTGCTCCGCAGGCGATCGGCTTCTACGCCGGCGGCTGCCTCGCCGGCGGCGTGGCGCTGCCGATCGACGGCCCGACGTGGCAGGTGATGCGGCTGTCGCGCAATCGCAATTGGGGACATCCGCAGCTCGTCGAGTTCCTCGAGCGCCTGGCCGAGAAGGGCAAAAAAGTCGGCTGGAACGGATTGCTCGTCGGCGACATGTCGCAGCCGCGCGGCGGTCCGATGCTCACCGGTCATTCCAGCCATCAGGTCGGTCTCGACGCCGACATCTGGTTCACGCCGATGCCGGATCACGTGCAGACGCGCGAAGAACGCGAATTCACCTCGGCGGTGCAAATGGTCGCCGAGGACCGGCTCGACGTCGATCCCAAGGTATGGACGCATACCCGCACCGAGCTTCTGCGCGTCGCGGCGCAGGACCCGGTCGTCGAGCGCATCTTCGTCAATGCCGCCATCAAGAAGGCGCTGTGCCGCGAGGCCGGATCGGATCGCGGCTGGCTCGCCAAGGTGCGGCCGTGGTGGGGGCACGACTACCATTTCCACATCCGCATCTACTGCCCGGCGGACAGTCCGCACTGCAAGCCGCAACCGCCGCCCGGGGCGGAGGAAGGTTGCGGGCACGCGCTCGATTTCTGGTTCAAGGAATCGGTGTTGCATCCGGCGCCGCCGGTGACGCCGCCGAAGCCGAAGCCGGGGGTCACGCTTGCAGCGTTGCCGGCCGCGTGCCGTCAAGTGCTGAAGGCGCCGTAAGTCTGCCGTCGCGTTTACGGCGCGGCGGCGCCGAAAAGCGAGTGCTGCACAGCAGCGATAAGGAACATGAGGACGCCGGCGAGAACCGCGATCACGGCCGCATAGGACGGCGATTTCTCCGCGGAGGAGCGCATCAGGATCGGCAAACCTTTGGCGAGGACGAAGGCGCCGTAGAGGCCGGCGAATTGCAGAAACCGCAGGCCCGGCAGCAGGAGGAAGATGCCGGCAAGCCACACCGGCGTCAGCGAATAGGCGGCAAGCTTGAGCGCGGCGGCGAAGCTTCGGTTCGCGCCGAACCATGGCGCCAATACGTCGATCAGAAGCGCGACCAAAAGCACCAGCACGAATGTCGCGACATACCCGAAGATCGCGCCCAGGAGTCCGTCGAAAATCGGCAACCTCGTTGTGCCCCTGCCCGGCACGATCACGCCGATCACGCAATCGCCGATGAAGCCCGACACCACGGGAACGAGCGCAAACAGCGCGACATAAGCGACCAACAAATAAGCGGCGTCGCCGGTCTCCTGCTCAATCCGCTTCCACGCGGCCGCGGGATTCGCGAGCAAAGCCGCCGCACGCAGCACCGGGTTCACGACTGCGACCCTTTTGCGTCGGCCAGGATCATCGCCGCGCCCTTCTCCGCAATCATCATGGTCGGCGCGTTGGTGTTGCCGGACGTGATCGCCGGCATGACCGATGCGTCGATGACGCGCAAACACTCGACGCCGGCGACGCGCAGCCGCTCGTCGACGACCACCAGCGGGTCGCTCGGCAGTCCCATCTTCGCCGTTCCCACCGGATGGAAGATGGTGGTGCCGATATCGCCTGCCGCCTGCATCAGCGCCGGCTCGTCGTCATCGGGAAAGGTCGCGCCCGGCAGATATTCGTCGGGATGAAACGGCGCCAGCGCCGGCTGCGCGACGATGCGCCGGGTCAGGCGGATCGCCTTGGCGGCGATGCGCCGATCAGCGTCGGTCGAGAGGTAATTCGGCTTGATGACCGGCGTGTCGGCCGGCTCGCGCGAGCGCAGCCGCAAATAGCCGCGGCTCGTCGGACGCAGATTGGCGACGCTCGCCGTGAAGGCGGGAAATTTGTGCAGCGGCTCGCCGAAGCGATCAAGCGACAGCGGCTGAATGTGGAACTGAAGATTGGCGCGGTCCTGATCGGCGTCGGAGCGGGTAAAGAGGCCGAGTTGCGACGGCGCCATGGTCAGCGGGCCGCGCCGCAACAGCGCATATTCGGCGAGCATGCGAGCGAGGCCGAATGGCGCGTGGTAGCGCTCGTTGAGCGTCGCGATGCCGTCGACCTTGTAGATCAGCCGCAACTGCAGATGATCCTGCAGGTTCGCTCCTACGCCCGGCCGGTCGGCGATGACCGCGATACCGCGTTCCTTGAGATGCTGCGCCGGGCCGATGCCGGACAAGAGCAAGATCTGCGGCGACCCGATCGAGCCGGCAGCCAAGACGACTTCGCCGCGACAACGGGCAGTCCGGCTCCGGCCATCTTGCCGCCAGCATACGCCGACGGCGCGTCGTCCCGCGAAGGTGACGCTTTCGGCGAGGCAGCCGGTTTCGAGCCGCAAATTGGACCGATGCAGCACCGGCTTGAGGAAAGCGCGCGCCGCCGACCAGCGCCGGCCGCGCTTCTGGTTCACATGGAAGGCGCCGCATCCTTCGTTGTCGCCGGTGTTGAAGTCGACGACGGATTTGATGCCGGCCTGTTCTGCCGCTCGCCGGAACGCGTCGAGCACGTCCCAGTGAACGCGCGGCGGCTCGACGCGCAATTCGCCGCCGATGCCATGCAAGTCGCTCTCGCCCAAGAAATGGTTTTCGTGCCGCTTGAAAAACGGCAGGACATCGTCCCAGCCCCAGCCGGCAAGCCCAAGCTGGCGCCAATGATCGTAGTCGGCGGCCTGTCCGCGCATGTAGATCATGGCGTTGATCGCCGACGAGCCGCCGATCGCCTTGCCGCGCGGATAGTTGAGGATGCGGCCGTTCAGACCCTCCTCCGGCTCGGTCTTGAAGCACCAATCCGAGCGGGGATTGCCGATGGCGAACAGATAACCGACCGGAATATGAAACCAGATCCAGTTGTCGCGGCCGCCGGCTTCGAGCAGCAGCACGCGCCGACCGGCGTCGGCGGAGAGTCTATTCGCCAAGAGGCAACCCGCCGAGCCCGCTCCGACGACGATGTAGTCGTACTCGCCCTCGATCGCCTCTGCCCCGGCCATGGAACAAATGATAGCACGGCGGGCAACCGGCCGGCGACACGGGGCCTCGCGAACGCTGCCACTATCATGGCTTTACCGGTGGTGCCGACCGTTGCTATTGTGCGGATACGACGGCGCCGCTGTGTGCGCCGCTCAAGCCCGAACGACGGTTCCCTTGCGGCGGTCGTCCGGTTTATGTCCGCGTCGTCGCCGCTGCGACAGGCGCGACCCTTAGTGGAGAACCGTCGTGCTCGGATTGAAGCGCATTCTCGCGGCTATTGCCCTGACCGCTGCAATTGCGGCGATACCGCAGCTTGCGGCGGCAGAGGATAAATCGATCGTCGTTTTCGCCGCCGCCTCGATGAAGAATGCGCTCGACGATGTCGATGCTGCGTTCACCAAAAAAACCGGCATCAAGGTCCTGGCCAGCTATGCGGCAAGCTCGGCGCTGATGAAGCAAATCGAGCAGGGCGCTCCTGCTGACGTTTACGTGTCCGCCGACTTGCAATGGATGGACTACGGCTCGCAAAAGAAACTCGTAAAGGACGATACCCGCTTCAACCTGCTCGGCAACCGCCTGGTGCTGATCGCGCCGACGGATTCGAAGATCCGCGATGTGAGCATCGGTCCGGGATTCGATCTCGCCAAGCTCGCCGGCGACGGCCGCATCGCCACCGGCGACGTCCGCGCGGTCCCCGTGGGTCTTTATGCCAAGGCCGCCCTGGAAAAGCTCGGGGTATGGGCGTCGGTCGAAGCAAAAATGGCGATGGCCGACAATGTGCGCGCCGCGCTCGTTCTGGTCGCGCGTGGCGAGGCGCCGCTTGGGATCGTCTACGCGACCGACGCCAAGGTCGAGCCCGGCGTGAAGATCGTCGCGGTCTTTCCTGAGGACTCGCATCCGCCGATCGTCTATCCGGTGACGCTGACCGCCGACGCCAAGCCCGATGCCGTCCAATACCTGGCGTTCCTGCGCACCCAAGCGGCGAAGTCGGTATTCGAAGGTTTTGGGTTCACCTTTCTGATAAAGCCGACGTCTTGATCCCCCCACGCGCAAGGCGGGCTGAGTAAAATACGTCGTGCTCAATCTTTCCCCCGCCGAATGGACCGCGATCGAGCTGTCGCTGCGCATCGCGATTGTCGCCACGGCGTGCGCCTTGCCCTTCGGCGTCGCGGTCGGGTGGCTGCTGGCGCGGAAGAACTTCTGGGGCAAGACCGTGCTCGACGGGCTCGTGCACCTTCCGCTGGTGCTGCCGCCGGTCGTGACCGGCTATCTGCTGCTCGTTTCGTTCGGACGTAAGGGGCCGATCGGCGCCTTTCTGGACGAGCATTTCGGCATTGTCTTCTCGTTCCGCTGGACCGGGGCCGCGCTCGCCTGCGCGGTCATGGGTTTTCCGCTGCTGGTCCGGCCGATCAGGCTCGCGCTCGAGGCGGTCGATCGCAGGCTCGAAGATGCCGCCGCGACGCTCGGCGCCAATCATCTCCTGGTGTTTCTCACCATCACCCTGCCGCTGGCCTTGCCCGGCACCATTGCCGGCATCGTCTTGTGCTTTGCCAGGGCGCTGGGCGAATTCGGCGCCACCATCACTTTCGTGTCCAATATTCCGGGCGAGACGCAGACGATCTCGGCGGCGATCTACACGTTCATCCAGGTCCCCGGCGGCGACGCGGCGGCGGGGCGGCTGGTGCTGATCGCGATCGTCTTGGCGCTGGCGGCGCTCATCGCCTCCGAATGGCTCGCCCGCCGCGCCGCCATCCGCTTTCACGGAGAATGAGCATGCTCTCCGTCGACGTGGAAAAGGAACTCGGAACCTTCAGCCTGAGCGTGCGCTTCGACGCCGCCGGCGGCGTGACGGCACTGTTCGGCTCGTCGGGCGCCGGCAAGACATCGGTCGTCAACATGATCTCCGGCCTGCTCACGCCGGATCGCGGATCGATCACGCTCGACGACACCGTGCTGTTCGATGCTGGCGCCGGCATCAACGTGCCGCCCTACCGGCGCCGTATCGGCTACGTTTTCCAGGAGGGCCGGCTGTTTCCGCATTTGAGCGTGCGGCAAAATCTCGACTATGGACGCAAGATGAGCGGCCGCGATGCCGACGCGAGCGCGTTCGCGCGCATCGTCACATTGCTCGACATCGGCCCGCTGCTCGATCGCCGGCCGCGGATGTTGTCGGGCGGCGAGCGCCAGCGTGTCGCCGTCGGCCGCGCGCTGTTGATGCGGCCGCGCCTTCTTCTTCTCGACGAGCCGCTGGCCTCGCTCGGCGGCGCGCACAAGCGCGAAATCCTTCCCTATCTGGTTCGCCTGCGCGACGACGCCGGCGTGCCGATGGTCTATGTCAGCCATACCGCTGCGGAGCTGCGCCGGATCGCTACCACTGTGGTGCGGCTCGACGCCGGCCGCGTCTTGGCTTCAGGCGGCATCGAGCTTCTCGACGAGACCGACAGCGACGCAATCGGCTAGTCTGCGGCCGTCTGCCGGTCGGCCGAACTTCGTCTGTGCAACGAGCCGGCGAAGACCTATCATCCGTCCTTCGATGGGCGACACGCGTCGCTCGACCGGATGCGATTGTGTCATGCGTTTGGCTGGTCTGCCCGACTTCGATCGATGCACCGCAGCGCTGGCGGCTGCCCTCCTCGTCATCGCCCTCGCCTGCGCGGGACAGCCTGCCGCCGCAGAGGACGCCGCGCCGACCGTTCGTCTCATCGTCGACTACGGCGACGGAGCCAGCAAGACGATCAACAATCTGGCCTGGGCGAAAGGCAACACGGTGCTCGACGCGATGAAGGCCGCGACCGCGCGCCCGCACGGTATTTCCTTCAGCTATACCGGTTCCGAAGCTGCCGCCATCCTCACCCGCATCGACGACGTGCAGAACGAAGGCGGCGGCGCCGGAAGGAAGAACTGGCAATATTCGGTCAACGGCGCCTATGGTGACCGAAGCTTTGCCACATTCGAGCTGCAAGCGCAGGATGTCGTCGTCTGGCGATTCGCAACGGAACAGGGGAAATGATGCCGATCTTCGCGACCTTGCCGAACCGGTTCCGCTTTGCCAGCACGCCACGCATTGCCCTGACCGATCTCGCTACCGTCGCGCTCCTGGTCGGCATCGACATTGCCGCGCGCATGCTGCCGCACGCGCCGGATTTCACGCCGGTCGCAGCGACGGCGCTGTTCGCCGCGAGCGTGCTTCGCGTCCGCTCGCTGTCGCTTCTCGTGCCCGTGGCCGGGATGTTGGCCGCCGATGCGCTCTTTGGCTTTTATGACTGGCGGGTGATGGCGGTGGTTTATGCGACGCTCGCTTTGCCGGCGATTGCCGCGTGTTGGTCGAACCGGCTGCGCCGGCCGGGCATGATCGTCCCGGTTCTGCTTGCAACCTCGCTGACATTCTTTTTGCTCACGAACTTCGCCGTGTGGGCGTTCAGCCCGCTTTACGCCGCGAACCTGACCGGTCTCCTCAAATGCTACGTCGCGGCGCTGCCATTCCTGCAGAACATGGTCGCCGGCGATCTCACCTGGGCGCTCCTCCTGTTCGGATCGCGCTCGCTGGTGCAGGCGATGCGGGCGCCGAGTCAGATCGTCGCCGCCTGACATGGGGGTGCGGCCGATCCCCGATCGCGTCGCGCCGTAACGAGCCTCGCCACGCCGGTGCTGGTGAAATCTCCTACTGCACGAGGGTTGTTATGCGGCGCCGGCGCGGCTTTGTGCTGGGCGCTCGGTTTCGTCGCCGCGCGGCAAGGCATCAACGCCGGCATGTCGCCGCTGGCGATCGCGCTGCACCGATTCATCTGGCCGGGATTGATCCTGCTGCCGCTCGTCGCGCGCCGCGACTTTGTCGATCTCAGCGGCATCGGCTGGCGGCGCGGCGCCATGCTGACGCTGGTCGGCGGACTGCCGCAGGCGATCCTCAGCTACGCCGGATTCCTGTTCGTCCCGCTCGGTCATGGCGGCGTCATCCAGCCCTCCACCGCCTCGCTCTGCGGGCTGGTGCTGGCCAGCCTGGTGATCAAGGAGCCGCTGCCGTTGCGCCGCATCATCGGAGCACTGGCCATTGTTCTCGGCCTCTGCGTGATCGGCGCCGAAGCGCTCCGCACCATGGGCCCGCAAGGTTTGATCGGCGATTTCATGTTCGTCGTCGCGGGATGCTCGTTCGCAACCTTCGGCATGCTGCTGCGGCTGTGGCGCGTCGACCCGATGCCGGCGGTGGCAATCACCGGCGTCTTTTCGCTAGCCGGGCTTCCGCTTCTGCTGTTGAGCCTTGATAACGCCCTGAGCGTCGGCCTTTTTGAAAATCTCCTGCAAGCCCTGGTGCAGGGCATCTTCGTCGGCCCGGCGGCGATCTATCTGTTCACCCGCGCGGTCGTTCTCCTCGGCGTGAGCCGCGCGGCGGTGTTCCCCTCGCTCGTTCCTCCCTCGACCCTGCTCGTCGGCTTTCTTGCGCTCGGCGACGTACCGAGCGTTTCGCAGCTCGTCGGGCTGGTGATTGTACTCGTCGGCTTCCGCTTGACGCAGACGGTGTGAAATCACGCCGCCTTGCGGCTCGCCAGGAACTCGCCGATGCGATGGAGCGCTTTCAGGATATTTTCCGTCGAGTTGGCGTAGGACACGCGCATATAGCCTTCGCCGAGCACGCCGAAATCGGGCCCGCCGATGAGCGCGACGCCGGCGTCTTCGAGGAGCGCCGAGGCGAGCGGCTTCGCCTTCCAGCCGGTCCGTTTGATGTTGGGGAACGCGTAAAACGCGCCCTTGGGCGTGGCGCAGGAGATGCCCGGCAATCGGTTGAGACCATCGATCACGACTTTTCGCCGCCGGTCGAACTCCGCGACCATCTTCGCCAGCTCGTCCTGCGGACCGGTCAGCGCCGCAAGCCCGGCATATTGCGCCGAAGCGTTGACGCAGGAATGCAAGTTGACCGCGAGCTTGCGCGCGTAGTCGTAGAGCTTCCCCGGCCAGACCGCGTAGCCGAGCCGCCAGCCGGTCATGGCATAGGTCTTCGACCAGCCATTGAGCAGGATCAACCGGTCGCGGATCGAAGGATATTGCAGCAGGCACACATGCGTCTCGCCGTCATAGAGCATCCGGTCGTAGATCTCGTCCGACATCACCGCGAGGTCGCGATAACGCTCCAGCCCGGCGACGAGCTTGTCGACCTCGACCTTCGGCGTGACGCCGCCGGTCGGATTGGCGGGCGAGTTGAGAATGAGGAGCCGGGTCTGCGGCGTGATCAGGCCGAGCGTTTCCTCGGCCGAGAACGCGAAATCATTCTCCTCGCGGATCGGCACCGGGACCGGCCGCGCGCCGGTGAACTCGATCATCGAGCGATAGATCGGAAAGCCGGGATCGGGATAGAGGATGTCCGCGCCCGGTTCGCCGAACATCAGGATCGACATGAACATGGTCGGCTTGCCGCCCGGCATGATCATGACCTCGTCGGGCGAGACCTTGACGTTGAAGCGCTTGTCGAGGTCGGCGGCGACCGCTTCGCGCAATGGCAGGATGCCGACCGCGGGCGTGTAGCCATGATGGCCGTCGCGCAACGCCTTGATCGCCGCCTCGACGATGAAGTCCGGCGTGCGGAAATCCGGCTGGCCGATGCCCAGATTGATGATGTCGCGGCCCTGCGCCGCGAGCTGCGTCGCCCGCGCCAGCACGGCGAAAGCGTTCTCCTCGCCGATCCGATCGAAGGCGGCAATAGTTCTCAGCATCGCGGCGGCACTTCAGCGCAATTGTCCCGCAAAGGCAATCGACCTATCTATGCGGGCAGGGAGAAGGCGTCCGGGAGATGGCAATGACCAAAGGCAACGGTTCGCAGCGTCCGTCGGGACGCCGTCTGCGCTCGCAATTGTGGTTCGACAATCCCGACAATCCGGGCATGACCGCGATCTACCTGGAGCGCTACCTCAATTACGGCCTCACCCGCGCCGAGCTCACCGCCGGGAAACCGATCATCGGCATCGCGCAGACCGGCTCCGATCTCAGCCCCTGCAATCGCCACCATCTCGAGCTGGCCTTGCGGGTGCGCGAAGGGATCCGCGATGCCGGCGGCATCGCCTTCGAGTTTCCGGTCCATCCCATTCAGGAGACCGGCCGGCGTCCGACCGCGGCGCTCGACCGCAATCTCGCCTATCTCGGCCTCGTCGAGGTGCTGTACGGCTATCCGCTCGACGGCGTCGTGCTGACGACCGGCTGCGACAAGACCACGCCTGCCTGCCTGATGGCGGCGGCGACCGTCAACACGCCGGCGATCGTGCTCTCCGGCGGCCCGATGCTCGACAGCTACCGCGACGGCAAGCGCGCCGGTTCCGGCACCGTCGTCTGGCAGGCGCGCGAGGATCACGCCGCGGGCAAGATCGACTACCGGCAATTCATCGACATCGTCGCCGCCTCGGCGCCGTCGATCGGGCACTGCAACACCATGGGAACCGCCTCGACCATGAACGCCATGGCCGAAGCGCTCGGCATGTCGCTCCCCGGCTGTGCGGCTATTCCCGCGCCCTATCGCGAGCGCGGACAGATCGCCTACGAGACCGGCGTGCGCGCAGTCGAGATCGTGCGCGAAGACCTGAAACCCTCCGATATCCTGACGCGCGCGGCGTTCGAGAATGCGATCCTCGCCTGCTCGGCGATTGGCGGCTCGACCAACGCCCCGATCCATCTTTGCGCCATCGCCCGGCACGTCGGCGTCGAGCTCGCGGTCGAGGACTGGGAGAGCGTCGGCTACGACGTGCCGCTCCTCGTCAACATCCAGCCGGTCGGCGAGTATCTCGGCGAGGATTATTTCCGCGCCGGCGGCCTGCCGGCGGTCATGCACGAACTGCTTCAGGCCGGCCGCATCCATGGCGAGGCGCTCACCATCAACGGCAAGACCATGGCCGAGAACGTGGCGCGGGCGAAAGCCAGCAACCCCGCGGTCATTCGGCCGTACGACAAACCGCTCAAGCCGCACGCCGGCTTCAAGGTGCTGCACGGCAATCTGTTCGATTCCGCGATCATGAAGACGAGCGGGATCTCCGACGACTTCCGCCGGCGCTATCTCAGCGATGCGAAGGACCCGAATGCCTTCGAAGGCCGCGCCGTGGTGTTCGACGGCCCCGAGGACTATCACCGGCGGATCGACGATCCGGCGCTGAAGATCGACGAACGCTCGGTCCTGTTCATGCGCGGCGCCGGAGCGATCGGCTATCCGGGCTCGGCCGAGGTGGTGAACATGCAGCCGCCTGCGGCGCTGATCAAACAGGGGCTCACGTCGCTGCCGTGCATCGGCGACGGCCGGCAGTCGGGAACGTCGGGCTCGCCGTCGATCCTCAATGCCTCGCCGGAGGCCGCAGCCGGCGGCGGGCTTGCCCTGCTCAAGACCGGCGACCGCGTGCGCATCGATCTCAACCAGGACACCGTCGATATGCTGGTGCCGCCGGCGGAGCTCAACGAACGCCGCGCGGCGCTGAAGAACAATGGCGGCTATCGCTATCCTGCGAGCCAGACGCCGTGGCAAGAAATTCAGCGCGCCATGGTCGATCAGCTCGGCGGCGGCATGGTCCTGGAGCCGGCGGTGAAGTATCAGCGCGTGGCGCAGAAATCGGTGCCGCGCGACAACCACTAGCCAGCGAGACCTGCACATGAGCACCCGTCCGTCCGTCGCCGACAAGCGCAAGAGCTTCCGCAAGCTCCACGAATCCGGTTGCTTCGTCATCCCCAACCCGTGGGATGTCGGCACCGCGCGCTACCTGCAAGGCCTCGGCTTCAAGGCGCTGGCGACAACGAGCGCCGGGCACGCCTTTTCGCTCGGCTACCCCGACGGCGCGCAGAGCCGCGACGTCGTGCTCGCGCACTACCGGGAGATCTCGGAGGCGGCCGACGTGCCGGTCAATGCCGACTTCGAGAACGGATTTGCCGACGACCCCGACGGCGTAGCCGCGAACGTAACGCGCTGCATCGCAACCGGCGTCGCCGGCCTGTCGATCGAGGATTCGCCGAAGGACGCCGCCACGCCGCTCTACGATTTCGACACGGCGGTCGCGCGCGTAAAGGCAGCCCGCGCGGCCGTCGACCGCGCCGGCGGCGACGTCGTGTTCACCGCGCGCGCCGAAAACTTCATCCGCGGCGTGACCGATCTCGACGACGTCATCCGCCGGCTGAAAGCCTACAAAGAGGCCGGCGCCGACTGCCTCTATGCTCCCGGTCTCAGAACGCGCGAGCAGATCGAGGCCGTGGTCAAGGCGGTGGCGCCGCGCCCGGTGAACTTCCTCGCCGGCCCGTTCGGCTTCACGGTCAGCGACATCGCGGCGATGGGCGTGCGCCGGATCAGCGTCGGCGGCTCGCTGGCGCGGGCGGCGATGAACGCCTTCATTCGCACCGCGACCGAGATCGCCAAGGACGGCAAGTTCGACGGCTTCGCCGGGCTTGTTTCCAACGCCGAGCTGAACAAGTTCTTCAGCGAAGATCGCAAGAAGCTTTCGTCGTGACCGACGCCTCCCGACCGGTCGGACCGCCGGTTGATCCTTCGCCGGCGCAGCCGCCCGGCCCGGTGACGTTGTCCGGCCGTCATGGCGGCGTGGCCCGGCTCGATGCCGCCCGCGACGCCGCCGATCTCTGGCAGGTCTTGCGCGGCCACGACGAGGTCTGGACTTACATGGGCGCCTATGGGCCGTTCGCCGACGAGCGGGCATTCTCGGCTTGGCTTGCGAAGCGGGAGACGCTGAAGGATCCCTATTACTACACCGCACGCGATACCAACGGTCGCGCGCTTGGCCTGGCGACGCTGATGGAAATCCGGCCGGCCATGCGTGTCGTCGAGGTCGGCCACATCGTCTACAGCCCGGCATTGCAGCGCACGCCGCTCGGTACCGAAACCCAATACCTGCTCGCGCGTTACGCCTTCGAGACGCTCGGCAACCGGCGCTATGAATGGAAATGCGATTCGCTCAACGCGCGCTCGCGCCGCGCCGCCGCGCGCTATGGATTCGTCTTCGAGGGAATCCTGCGCCAGCATATGATCGCCAAGGGCCGCAATCGCGACACGGCCTATTTCTCCATGCTCGACAGCGAGTGGCCGGTGCGCAAGCGCAACTTTGAACGCTGGCTCAGCCCGGAAAATTTCGACGCTGAAGGCCGGCAAAGACAGAGCCTTGCGGAGTTGAACCGGCAGGAAACGTGAGCAGGAAGCGTGAGGCATGCATGAGCAACAGGCTGAACGGCAAAGTGGCGCTGGTCACCGCCGCGGGTCAGGGCATCGGCCGGGCGATTGCGGAGAAATTCGCCGACGAAGGCGCCAGGGTCGTCGCCACCGATCTCGACCCGAACAAGCTGCAGGGGCTGCGCGCCAAATTGCGCAAGCTCGACGTCCGCTCGCAGGACGACATCGACGCGCTCGGCCGTGAGATCGGCCGTGAATTCGGGCCGCTCGATATTTTGGTCAATGGCGCCGGCTATGTGCACCAGGGAACGGTGCTGACCTGCACCGACAAGGACTGGGATTTTTCCTTCGACCTCAACGTGAAATCGATGCATCGCACGATCAAGACGTTCCTGCCCGGCATGTTGGAGAAGAAGGCCGGCTCGATTCTCAACATCGCCTCGACGGCGTCCTCGATCCGCGGCGTTCCCAACCGCTACGTCTACGGCGCCACCAAGGCTGCCGTCATCGGGCTCACCAAGGCGGTGGCCGCCGATTTCATCACCCGCGGCATCCGCTGCAACGCGATCTGTCCGGGCACGATCGAATCGCCCTCGCTCGGGGAGCGCATCACAGTGGTGTCGAACGAGAGCGGGCGTTCGCTCGAGGCCGTGCGGCAGGACTTCGTCGCCCGCCAGCCGATGGGACGACTCGGCACGGCCGATGAGGTCGCCTGGCTCGCCCTCTTTCTCGGCAGCGATGAGGCAAGCTACATTACCGGCCAGGCGCACCTCGTCGACGGCGGGATGGCGCTCTAGTCGCAAGATCGGTTCGGACGGCAACGCCCATGCACATCCTCATCACCGGCGCCGCGGGCATGATCGGGCGCAAGCTCACAGCGCGCCTGATCGCCGACGGGGCTCTCAACGGGCAGCCGGTCGACCGGTTGACGCTTCTCGACGTGAGCGAGCCGGAACGCCCAGGCCGAGCTGGCGCGCGGATCGACGCCGTTGCCGCGGACATCGCCGACCCGGCAACGGCGCGCGCGGCGATTGCCGGCCGGCCGGAAGTGATCTTCCATCTCGCCGGCGTCGTATCCGGCGAGGCGGAGCTCGATTTCGAGAAGGGGATGCGAGTCAATCTCGACGGCTCGCGCGCGCTCCTTGACGTCATCCGCACCGCCGGCGAAGGCTACCACCCGAAACTGGTCTTTGCCTCGTCGATCGCGGTCTTCGGCGCGCCGTTTCCGGACGCGATCCCGGACGACTTCCACACGACGCCGCTCACCTCCTACGGCACCGAAAAGGCGATCGTCGAGCTGTTGCTGGCCGATTATACCCGCCGCGGCTTTCTCGACGGCGTGGGCATCCGGCTGCCGACAATCAACGTCAGACCCGGACGGCCCAACAAGGCGGCTTCCGGCTTCTTCTCTTCGATCATCCGCGAACCGCTCAGCGGCGAGGAGGCCGTGCTGCCGGTCGATGAAAGTGTCCTGCACTGGCACGCGAGCCCGCGCGCGGCGGTAGGCTTTCTGCTCCACGCCGCCGAACTGGAGAAGGAAAAGATCGGATCGCGGGTGAACCTGACGATGCCCGGCGTCGGCTGCACCGTGGCCGAGCAGATCGCCGCCCTGCGCCGCATTGCCGGCGACAAGGTCGCCGCGCGTATCCGCCGCCAGCCGGATCCGCTAGTGGTGCGCATGGTCGCGGGCTGGCCGCAACGGTTCGAACCGCGCCGCGCGCTGGCGCTTGGTTTTCGCGCCGAGGCCTCGTTCGACGAGATCATTCGCGTTCATATCGAAGACGAGCTGGGCGGGAGGATCGCGGCCTGACGGCGGCGAAGGCCCTTCCCTCGCCGCACGCCGAGCGTCTATGTGTGCGGGATGCATTTTACCTCGAAACTCACCTCGGCCATGCTCGCGCGCCGCTACAAGCGCTTCCTCGCCGACGTGGTGTTCGATACGGGCGACATGACGACCGTGCACGTCGCTAATCCGGGCCCGATGACCGGGCTCGACCGGCCATTCTCGCGCGTGTGGCTCTCCGATTCCGGCAATCAGTTGCGCAAGTTTCCGCTGACCTGGGAGCTCGTCGAAGCCGACCTCGGCAGCGGCCCGGAGCTGATCGGAGTGAATACGACACAGCCCGGTCAGCTCGTGGCCGAGGCGCTCGCCGCCGGGCAGATTCCGGAATTGCGCGACTACGCGTCGGTGCGGCGGCAGGTGAAATACGGCGCCAACTCGCGGATCGATTTTCTGCTCGAGGATGCGGCGCAGGCGCCGTGCTATGTCGAGGTCAACAACGTCCATTTCATGCGCCGGCCCCGGCTCGCCGAATTTCCCGACGCGGTGACCGATCGCGGCGCCGCGCATCTCGATGAGCTCGCCGCGTTGCTGACGAGCGGCGCGCGGGCGCTGCTGCTCTTCATCATCCAAATCGCGTCGGCCGATCGTTTGGCCATCGCCCGCGATATCGACCCCGCCTATGCGGAGGCCTTCGCGCGGGCTCGCGCGAAGGGGGTGCAGGCGCTCGCCTGGCGTTGCCGCTTGAGCGAGGAGGGCATCGATATGGCGGCCCCGATCCCGGTCGAAGGCTGAGGCCGGTTCCACCGGGAGAGCCGACCCGATTGCTTGCGTTGGGCGCCGGTATGCTTACATTGCCGATGAACCGGCGGCCTACAGCCGCTTACGTCGCGGCTGAAAACTCCAACGCACCATGACCTATGTTGATGCGGCCTGCGCGCCGCTGCGCAAGACCGGACAGATCAAGATTTACGGGCCTGCCGCCTTCGAGGGCATGCGCAAGGCCGGCGCGCTGGCGGCCGAATGCCTGGATATGCTGGCTGGCGAAATCCGCCCCGGCGTCACCACCGAGCGGATCGACCGGCTGGTGCTCGAGTTCGGCCTCGACCACGGCGCGCTGCCGGCAACCCTCATGTACCGGGGCTACCGCCGGGCAACCTGCACGTCGGTCAATCACGTGGTTTGCCATGGGATCCCGGGAGAAAAGCCGCTGCGCGAGGGGGACATCGTCAACGTCGACGTGACGCTGATCCTCGACGGCTGGCACGGCGATTCGAGCCGCATGTACGCCATCGGTGAGATCCCGCGGCGCGCCGAGCGGCTGCTCGAGGTCACCTACGAGGCGATGATGCGCGGCATTGCCGCGATCAAGCCGGGCGCCACCACCGGCGATATCGGCCATGCGATCCAGGCCTTCGTCGAGGCGCAGCACATGAGCGTGGTGCGGGATTTCTGCGGCCATGGCCTGGGCCGGCTCTTCCACGACGAGCCGAACATCGTCCACGTCGGCCGGCCGGGCGAGGGGATCGTGCTCAAGCCGGGAATGTTCTTCACGGTCGAGCCGATGATCAATCTCGGCCGCCCGCACGTGAAGGTCCTGTCCGACGGCTGGACCGCAGTGACCCGCGACCGTTCGCTCTCCGCGCAGTTCGAGCACAGTGTCGGCGTCACCGAGACCGGCGTCGAGGTTTTCACTCTCTCGCCGCAGGGTCTGACCCGGCCGCCCTACACGGCCTGAGCCGGGACGCCGCCGATGCCGGCGCGTGCCCGCAAGATTTCCTTGCGCGGCCCGGTCCCCGATCACATAGTTCACCCGTGAAGCGACGCGGGAGGGCGCATGGGCGCGATCGACGTTTGGGCGCAGATCCCTACCGAAAGGATGGCCCGGCAGCCTTCGCTGCAAACGCTGCGCCGCTGGACCGGGCAACCGCAAGACGAATACTTGCTGGCCAGCGTGCCGAGCACGCTGCAGGCCATGGACGAGGCCGGCGTCGATATTGCGCTCCTCTCGGCTTGGTACGGCCCGGAAGGCGACCTGATCAGCAACGAGGAGGTCGCTCGCCAAATCGCGGCGGCCCCGGCGCGGCTTCGCGGCTTGGCCAGCGCCGACCTCCGCCATCCGATGGCGGCGGTTCGTGAGATTCGCCGCTGGGTCGACCGCAAGACTTTCGTCGGCGTGCGCGTCATCCCGTGGCTATGGGATTTGCCGCCGAACGATCGGCGTTACTACCCGATCTACGCCGCCTGCGTTGAGGCCGGCGTGCCGTTCTGCACCCAGATCGGCCACACCGGACCGCTCAAGCGCTCGGAGACGGGGCGGCTCATTCCGTATCTCGAGGACGTGTTGCTTGATTTCCCCGAGCTCGTCGTCGTCGGTGGCCATGTCGGCTTTCCCTGGCTCGACGAGCTGGTGACGCTGACGGTGAAATTCCCCAACTTCCACGTCGATACATCGGCCTACGCACTGCACCGATTGCCCCCCGCCTTCGTCGCCTGGATGAAGGGCATGGGTAAAAGCCGGGTGATGTTCGGCACCAATTGGCCGATGCTCACGCCGCGCAAATGCCTCGAGGGCTTGAGCGGTCTCGGGCTTGCCGCCGAACAATCGGAAATGTTTCTTTCTGGCAACGCCCGCCGCGTCTTTGCGCTTTGACGGCATGGCGAAGCGCGGTCCTGGTGCGCCTGCACGCTCCTTTGCGACCGGCAAGGCTCGGGGCTATTCTGCCCGGCATGGAACCGACCATAAAAATCATCGAGCGTAGCCGCGCGCCAGGCACATCGTGCGCGACTCCGATCGCTTTCGCGCTTTGCCGGCCGGCGAGCGAGCGCGACGCCGATTTTCCTCGGGCCGCCGCCGCGTGACCGGGACCGGCATCAACGTCGACACCATGCGCCGGATTGATCGCTGGGCCGGGGTACCGCTCTGCGCCCTGGCCACGATCGTGCTGAAGGTGTGGTGGCGCTTGCGGCGCGAGGCGCAGCGGCCGATCCGCCGCGTCCTGTTCATCGAGCTTTCCGAGATGGGCAGCACGCTGCTCGCCGATCCGGCCATGCGCAAGGCGCGCGACCGGCTCGGCGCGGAGCTTTATTTCGTCATCTTCGCGCAGAACGCCGATTCGCTTGCACTGGCCGCGACAGTACCCCGCAGCAATGTCTTCACCATCCGCAGTACGTCATTGCCACTCCTGATCGTGGACGTATGCGCGTTCCTGCTGTGGACGCGTCGCCACGCGATCGATGCCGCCGTCGACCTCGAGCTGTTTTCGCGTTTCTCCGCATTGCTGGCCGGATTGTCCGGCGTGCAGCAACGGGTGGGCTTTTATCGCTTCCACAATGAGGGCCTCTATCGGGGCGACATGCTGACCCATCGGGTCGTCTACAATCCGCATATCCACATCGCCAAGAATTTCATCGCGCTGGTCGATGCTTTGCTAGCCAAGACGCCGACCATCCCCTACGCGAAAACGATCATCGGCGACGACGAGCTGACGATCGCCTTGCCGACGCCGAGCGCCGCCGAGCGCGCGGAATTGCTGACGCGGATCCAAAAGCTCGCGCCGGATTTCGATACGCGCCGGATGCGTCTGGTGTTGGTCAATCCGCACGCCGGCGAGATGCTGCCGCAGCGGCGCTGGATGCCCGAGCGCTTTGCCGAGCTCATTCGCCGCGTGCTGGCCGCGAACGACGACATATTGGTGCTGGTCACCGGCGCGCCGGCCGAGCGCGCGGATGCCGAACGTCTTGTCGCCCAATGCGGCGGCGATCGCTGCGTTTCGTTCGCCGGCCATTCGGCGATAACCGACTTGCCAGCGCTCTACGCGCTCGCCGTGGTGATGGTGGCGGGCGATTCGGGGCCGGCGCATTTCGCGGCGGCAAGCGGCCTGCCGACCGTCGTTCTATTCGGCCCGGAGACGCCGCACCTCTACCGGCCGCTCGGCAACTCGATACCGATCTATGCCGGGCTCGCCTGTTCGCCCTGCGTGAGCGCCAGCAATCACCGCAAAAGTGCGTGCGCGGACAATGTCTGTATGTACGCGATCAGCGCCGAGCAGGTCTTCAAGACCGTCAACGAAGTCCTCAACGCGCCAGTCCGCGACGGCCGGCTGGTCGCTTCGCGTCCCGGCCCCGGCTGATGATCGCGCTGCCGGCAAATGCGCCCATTCCGTTGCAGGAAACAGGCGCGGGCCTCCCGGCACCCGATTGCAAAATACGACAATCCGGTCATCCTGTGTCACGCCTGCCCGCGCGGCAACAGCAGTGGCTTCATATCCTCATGTTGGAAAAGAAGCGTGAGAGCGGCCGAGGCGCCGTCGAGGCTCCGCCACACTATCACGGCCATCGGGAACGGCTGCGCGAGCGGTTTCGCGAAGCCGGCGAGGAGGCGCTATCCGACTACGAGCTCCTGGAACTGGTGCTGTTTCGCGCCTTGCCGCGGCGCGATGTCAAGCCGCTCGCCAAAGCGCTGATCGCGACCTTCGGCTCGTTTGCCGAAGTCATTTCCGCGCCGGTCGCGCGGCTCGCCGAGAGCAAGGGACTGGGCGAGGCGGCGATCACCGAGCTCAAGCTCGTGCAGGCGGCGGCGAGCCGGCTGTTGCGCGGCGAGGTAAGGAAACGGCCGGCGCTGTCGTCCTGGGCCGCCGTGCTCGATTACTGCCGCAGCGCCCAGGCCTTTGCCGACCGTGAGCAGTTCCGCGTGTTGTTCCTCGACAAGCGCAATCAGCTCATCGCCGACGAGCTGCAGCAGGTCGGTACCGTCGACCATACGCCGGTCTATCCGCGCGAGGTGGTCAAGCGCGCGCTGGAGCTGTCCGCAACCGCCGTCATCTTGGTGCACAACCACCCCTCGGGCGATCCGACGCCGTCCCGCGCCGACATCCAAATGACGCAGCAGATCATCGCCATCGCCCATCCGCTGGGCATTTCCGTGCATGACCACATTATCGTGGGCAAGGACGGGCACGCGAGCTTCAAGGGCTTGGGGCTGATTTAAAAGGCGCTCCGGCGCTCCCGCGCCGAAGTTGTTGTAGTCGCCGCTGCTGCGTCCCTGAACATTTGGTCGCCTCGTTCGCGCAGCTTGTGGAAGCGGCCCGGCGACGAGCGTTCCACTAGTGCTTAGGCTTAGCTTGTTTGTGAGTGCTGTGCGCGTCGCGATTCGCTTGCCGTGCATCGCGCCCTCCGGCTCCCATCATTGCAAGCTGTCGGAAATGGGCTGTCGAGGCTCCGTCCATAGTCGTGCCGGTCGGAACGGCGCTCGCGTTTTGGCAGCAAATAAGACCAATACCGGTAGCAAAAGCTAACGCAGCTAACTTCGTTTGCATGGGTTCCTCCCCTCGCGCGCCTCATCAGCGCAAGTTCGCCTGGCGCAGAACGCGAACGATCAGTGATTTCTTGAACTGGATTAATCTGGAAATACATCCCCTAAATAGAGGATAGACCGGAATTTATTAGACAGGAACTTCCTGGTGCTAAGAGCGACTTTAACCCCCTCCGACGATCCCGAGTGACACCCCAAGTGCCGCCAAATGAGCACGCGTTTTTGCGCTCAGCTTTCGCCTCCCGCCTTCGACATGCTGGTGAGCCGTCGATCGGGAGACGCCTAGGGTGTCGGCAATTTCTCGATCAGTGCATCCGAGAGCGACTAACCTAAGGCAGTCGATTTCACGCTTCGATAAGCCCGCCGGAGGAGCAGGAAATTCTGCTCGCGGTTGGAGAGAACGAATACGCGTGAGCAGACATTCGCTAATGAGGCATAGGAGGAGGCGCTGATAGTCGGACACCTTCGAGTGCCCTACCAGACTAACGAGCCCATACCTTGTTCCGCCGCGCGTGACGGATACCGCGAGACCCTCTGTCCATCCGTGCTCAGCCGCTAGCCGAAGTGCATCCCGCCCCACTTGTGAAAGCTTTCGTTCTTTTCGCAGTTCGGTCCAAGTGAAAGACTTACGGCGAGCGCTCAAGGCTCCGAGTAGTGGATCACGTTCAATCAAACCAGTTCCAATGTAAAACTTCCGCCAACTTTCCGGCCATTCAATAATATAGAAAACGTTTCGATCGCGATGCGCGATGTCGACCTCTCCACACGAGAATGTGTCGAAGCCAAAACGCGCTACGGTGGTTTTGAATAAGGATGCGCATGAACCAATATCGTTCTGCTTTTGTAGCTCGGCATAAAACTGTGCCGAATCAAATCTATAAGGACCTTTGGCCATCTGCTCCTGCATCTACGCTAGTGAGCGATCCAGACGCTACTGAGCGTGCGGCAGAAAACAAGGATACTAAAGCTACACGCTGAGCGATATCGCGAATGCGCGGGCCGGGTTAAGTGCCGTGAACGCATCCCGTCCCTACGATCCGCCTCGGATGACTTGCTCGCTATCTTGCCGTCACTCTTCGCGCCGCGTAAACGTGTCAGACCATGGCAAAGTCTCGTCCCGGCCCTCTTTGATTATGCCTCAATTGCATAATTCTCGCCGGTCAGGTTTGGCCGGCACGGCCGCTCCTTCGGGGACACCCGGGTCCAACATCATCAGTTCGATACGACGGAGCAGGATCAGGTAGCCAAACCCCGATACGGCAGGCATGCCGCCCGCCGCCAACAACGCCGCCGTGAAGGAATGCAACTGATCGTAAAGTGCTCCGATGGCGACGGGCGCTAGCGAGCTTCAAGGGTTTGGGGCTGATTTGACCGGCGTTGCCGGGATGGCGGCCGCCGTATGAGTTGCTGCCGGGAAAAAGGTTGCACTGCTATGTCGCTCATTGAACTCCGCTCGGCGTCCGCACGATCCGATGATTTGCTCTGAGGTTTCGTACCGGCTGATGATATAAACGTCGGTCTGAAGCTGATCTAACTTCGGGGGACCGGGTATATGGTGCGGGTACCGGCAAGGCGGCGAGCGCCGGATCCGCTGGCAAATCTGCTGGCACTTGCGGTTAGCGCCGCGGCCGTCGGCGCCATCGCCATCGGCGCGCTCGCGATCGGCCGCATGGCGATTGGCCGGCTCGCGATCAAGCGCGCGCGGTTTGGTTCACTCGAGGTCGATGAACTGACGGTGCGCAAGCTGCGCGTCATCGAGCGGGAAGAGACCAAGGCTTGAGTTCGCGTTCAAACGCTTCTCAAATTCGCGCCGACGATTTCTGCTCAATTCCGCGCGGTCGTTTACACCGCCTGCTGCACAACCACCCCTCGGGCGATCCGACGCCGTCCCGCGCCGACATCCAAATGACGCAGCAGATCATCGCCATCGCCCATCCGCTGGGCATTTCCGTGCATGACCACATTATCGTGGGCAAGGACGGGCACGCGAGCTTCAAGGGCTTGGGGCTGATCTAAAAGCAGGCGCTCCGGCGCTCCCGCGTTGCACCTTTCGTAATCTTCGCTGCAGTTTTAGCGACCGGCTGGAGTGGCGGACGTGCCGCGGACATCGCCCAATGTCCGTTGATGACCCGGAGCGGACGCGCCGCCTTGTTGCCGCGTCCGCTTTCTCGAAGAGCGGACGCGGCGATGCGTGGGTACGATCAGTCCTACGACAGCGCTTTATACACGCCACTCTCGAACTTGGTGTAGAGGTTCAGGACGCGAGGATCCACGAAGGGCAGGATCTGCGTCAGGATAACGCCGGCGACTTTTTTCGACGGGTCGACCCAGAAATAGGTATTGGCCAAGCCGGCCCAGGTCAGGCTGCCGCCGCTGCGGCCCGCCGGCCCCTGCTGCGGATTGATCAGGAAACTTAGGCCCCATTTGACGTCCTGACCGGGGAACAGCTGCCCCATGTCGACGTCGGGCGTCGCCGTTGGCGCGGTTGTTTTCAGGACGACCCTTGAGATGTTGATATCGCCGATGTTGTTCTTCGACATTTGCGCGACGGTTTCGGGACGCAGGATTCGTGCGCCGTTGAACTCGCCGCCGTGTATCAGCATCTGCAGGAAGGCGAGATAGTCGCGTCCCGTGCCATAGAGCCCGCCGCCCCCCATGAAGAATTCGGGCTCCTGCGGAATTCCGAACTCGATTGGCGCTAGTCCGCCATCCGGCCCGCGTGCATGCATGCTCACCAGCCTGGCAATCTGATCCGGTCCGAGGACGAAGTTGGTGTCTTTCATGCCCAGCGGCTGGAATATGTGTTCGCGCAAATACACATTGAGGTTCTGCCCGCTCACCGCCTCGACCGCCTTGCCGGCGAAATCGATATTGATGCCGTATTCCCAGCGATCGCCCGGATCGAACGCGAGCGGCGTCTTGAGGGCCGCATTCTTGCAGCTGATGATGCCCGGCACATTGGCGTACTTGTTGTATCGGGCGGTGTCGGCATCCCAGAAGTCGTAAGTGAATCCAGCAGTGTGGGTCAGCAGCATGCGGAGCGTGATCGGCCGTTTCGCCGGGCGCAACTTCGGTTCACCTTTGTCGTCAAATCCTTCCAGGACCTGAGGCGCCGCCAGGTCGGGAAGCACCTTGCCGATCGGCTCGTCAAGCTGGAGCTTGCCCTGTTCGACGAGCTGCATCGCGGCGGTCGCGGTCAGAGCTTTGGTCATCGACGCGATCCAGAACACCGAGTCGGCTGTCATATCGGTGCCCTTGGCGAGGTCGCGCTTGCCGAACGCTCCTTCATAGATGATACCGTCGCTGTTCGCCGCTACGGCGACAACGCCGGGAACTTCCTTGGCGTCTGCGGCCTGGCGCAGAACCTCATCAACGATATTGAGCACCTCCTTCTTTGCACCTGCGGCAGCCCAAGACGGCGTTGGGCCGTACTTCGCAAACGAAACCGCAGCCGAAATTGCTGCGGCCGACTTCAACAGCTGGCGGCGCGTTTGTCGCAAACGTGTCATGGGTTTTCTCCTCCCGTTGGCGTCGAATTTTTGTGCTTATCGAAGATCGGCGTCCCCAGCAGTCAGCCGAGGAAGGACCGTAGGGTTTGCCCGCCGACGGCATGTGCGCTGCCGCTGAAATGGTTGGGACTTCGGCAGGTCCCGCCGGCAGCTCAATTAGGGTATGTTGAACTATACGCCGCGCGCTTCTTCTGGGCAAACCAAGATTGGCGTTATTGTGGACGTGCGAGGAGATCATGCCGCGTCAATGCCGTTGGAACCGGCAAGCCAGCTATCATCGATCACCTCCGACGCAAGGGGCTGCTCGTGCGGCGATCGAAAAGCCCTCATACTCGGGGGCGGCCGGACGCCAGTCGGTGCTTGAAAAATTCCAATATCTCATCACGCGCCGCAATCGTCGGCTGACCCGCCTCGTCGATCAGGTGAGCGGTCACCACACTATGAGGGGTCGTGACGTATCGCTGGAAAAATGGCGCTAGATCGTTATTCGCCGCGCTGTCCGGAAGCACCCGCCCAATGAAGCGATCGCCAAGCGCCTCCTTGTAGGCGGCGAAGCGTTGCGCCATGCAGAACTTGTCCCCCTCGAAGCGATAGGCCATCACCGTCAAATCGTCCCGCTCCAGCCGCTCGCGGACCGCTTTGACTTCGTCGGGAGCGATTTCGATGCCGGCCGGATCATTCAACGGCAATGACGGCTGGGACAGGACCGGCGCCAGCATCGACGGTTCCAGCATCATTGTCAGCGCGAAATTTCCCGTGAAGCACATTCCGATGGCGCCGACACCAGGACCGCCGCACTCGGCATGGGCAAATCCCGCCAGCGATCGCAACCACTTCGTCACCGGGCTGGATTCATTTGCGGCCAAAGCGCGGAACTCGGCGCTCACGCAGGCGTGCTGAAAGACGGCGGCCCCCACATCTGCGCCTGGAACGGCACCATCGCGGCCGAACAGCGATGGCATGTAGACAGTGAAGCCGGCGTCGCGGACCCAGCGGGCGAAACGGGCGACATGCGGGCTGATCCCCGGCATCTCCGTCATAATAATGACCGCAGGCCCTGCGCCGGCCACGTGCACCCGCTTGGTGACGTCATCGAATGTAATCTCACGGGCCTTGAAATCCTCGAGCGGGTCGTCCTGCTTCATGGATCGCTTCGGCATGTTCCGAACTCTCGTATGTTGCTCAGATAAATTCGCGCCACGTCAGCAAATCGCGCGCGCCAAGGACGGAAATATCGGTTTCCGTGAGCACCACCGAGGGATCGCACATCTCGATCCAGCCGCAAAGGGGCGGACTTAGCGCGTAGCCGAGAAGCTGCTGGACTCCGGAAACGCGGTCCGGCCGGCCTCGATCTCCCCGAGGAACCAGTTGTGAAAGCCGCGTGAAAGCAACCATTCCAAACGGTCGCCACTCCAAAACAGCTTTCGCCGCTCATGGTCCAGATGCCGCCCTTCCTTCAGGAAAGCCGCGGTCTTTTGCGCATCGGCGGCAAACGCATGATGGTTACGGATCGCTTTGAACCATGCAACTGCGTTTGCAAACCGGTTAGCGTCAAGTGACAAGCCGAAGGTCCGCATTGCGGCAAGGTTCGGAAACCATGCGCATTCCACAACTCCGGGCGCGCCGAATGGCCACGGCTTCGGCCGTTCGCGAAGCATCGCCTCAAGCCGATCGAATACGATGTCGAGATCGCTCTCGGCGGCTTTGAGCAGGCCATCCGGAGGCGTGTCGTTGCGTTCCGCCCAATGCCAGTATGAGCAGTCGACAACGATGGGATCAAAGCGATGATCGGCGAGGCGTTCGAACGCACGTGCGACGACACGGTCGGCTATTGCAACTGGAAGAAGCGGTCGCTCGGGGTATTTCTGGTCGAGATACTGGATGATGTCGCTTGAGTTGATAATGGTGATGCCATCATCGAAGAGCACGGGCACTTCGATCCGGGGATTGGCCTCACGCAGCGTGCCGCGCATGTCCTTGGTCAGCGCGTCAACATACTCGAAGGCAAGCTCTTTCAGGGCCAGCGCAACGGCAATCTTCCGTGAAAAGGTGCTGATCTGGCTGCCGTAAAGCGTAATAGTCATTGCGCAAGACCCTTTTCCCAATCACGGAACGATGCCGAAAGCGAACGTCAAGGCGGCGATATCGCGGGAGTCCGTGACCGTCTCTCGGAGCGGCGCATCATCAAGACCGGGCCGCTATCAGTCAAATGCAATATCCTGATGAAGATTATGCAAGCTGCTTTCTCGGACCCAGAACCGCCGACATCCGCTCTTCAAGGTGATTGACGGCCAGCGAGAGATTTCCAAGCGACGTTCCGCGCAGCAGCATCGCTCTGACCTCCGGTTGGAAATCTTTTACCGTGATAATACGAAATTTGTGCCGCAGCGGACTGGCCTTGACGAGTCGGCTTGGAACGAGGCCAAGCCCCGCTCCTTTCGCGACCAACGACAGATGCAGATCGTAGCCCAGGACATCGGCGACAAAGCGGCATGATGCGTTTGTTCGATCGAAGGCACGCTGCAAAGTTTCTCGATATCCGCACCCAACCGGGTTCACGATCCAGCCGTATGACTCGAGGTCGCGAATTCGTACCGACTTTCCATTCTTCCGCGGCGTGTCGAATGTCCGTGCCGCTACGACGACAAGGGTTTCGACGCCGATCACGGTGCTGCTCACCGTCAACGGCAAGGTGTGATGGTCGGTGACAAAGGCGATGGCGCAGTCTAAATCGCAATCGGCGACCTTGCGAATCAATTGAGAGGTCCACTCCGAAGTCACGCGCAATTGCAGATCGGGGAAGCGCTCGCGCAAGCCATCGAGTGTGGTTGACAACACGATCTCGGCCAATCCCGGCGATAGGCCGATCCGGAATTGGCCGGTTGGGTTGGTGTGGCTTGCTCCGCAGGCTTCCAATTCCGCCACCGCCTTGAGCACGCGCTGGCACTGAGCGAGAACTCTGCGTCCTGCCGGCGTCAGAACCGCCGGTTTGACACGGCGATCGAGCAACGAAGTGCCAACCACCAAGGCTTCGAAATTCTGTATCCGCCGCGTGGTTGCAGGTTGAGTAAGGCCGAGCCGCAATGCGGCACGATTGATGGAGCCGGTCTCGGCGAAGGCGATAAAGGCCTTGATGTCGGGCAGGTTCATACCGGTGATTTATAGAAGCTCTCTGATTATGCCTCAAATGCATAATTCTCGTCGGTCAGGTTTTGGCCGGTACGGGCGCTAGCGAGCATCAAGGGCTTGGGGCTGATGTAGCCGGGACGTTTTACAGCGGTCACGTGCGAAATCGGCCGGGCGGCTGAAACCGCAATGTCATGAGCACGTCTTCCAGCAGCGCCTGCCGCTGCTCGACGGGAAGCCGGCTCACCCGGTCGGTCACGTAGCGTTCTATCCCGCGCCAATCGTCCCCGAGCTGGATCGCCGCTTCGGTACAGAGGTCGCCGAGGGCCTCGAGCTGTCTTCGTGCCTGGGCCAAGTCGGATGCTCCGTTCAACGCTGGTGAACAGCCGCTGTACAAATCATCGGCTTCTAAAGCGCGCGCGCTGCTGCTTGATAGCAGCATGCGTGTACCCGAGCATGGGGAGCTCAGCATGCAACCGACGCCCATCGATCGCAAGCACAACATGATCCGCACGGAGGTGGTCACCACCTACCAGCAGTTGCTGCACGCGTTCGCGATCCGCGCCATCTGTTTCATGGAGGAGCACGGTGTCAAAGCGCAGCAAACCTTCGATGGCAACGACTATCAGGCCACGCATTTCATCGTCTACGCCGGCGACGAGCCGATCGGCACGGTGCGGGTGCGGTGGTTCCGGGACTTTGCGAAATTGGAGCGCGCCTCCTTCCGGCCGGCGTGGCGCAACATGCACGTGATCAGGAACTGCGCGAATTTCGTGTTCGATCACGTCGCGCGCAAGGGCTTCGACAAGGTGATCACCCATGCTCAGCCGAAATACGCCCGTATCTGGCGCAGCATGCTCGGCTTCAAGACGATGGAGGGAAAGGGCCCGGTGCAATTCGAGGGGCACGACGAGCCCTACATCGAGCTGGTGAAGCAGCTAACGATACCCGACAACGCCATAACGGAGCGGACCGACGCTATTGTCCTGTTCCGGACGGAAGGGTTTTGGGACGCGCCGTCCGACTTTGAGTCGGCCGCCGCTTGAGACGAAGTGGACTCCAACCATGGCAGCAAGCATGTATGTCGTCGCGAAGCGCCTGACGCCACAAGAGATAGCAATGTTCTTCCACAAGGATCTCCGACGGATCGTCAGCATCCATACCGTGATGTTCCAGAAGCTGCTCCTTGAAGAAGATGGGCTGCCGCTGGAGCTGGCCGCGCTGTTCGAGGACGTCGGCAACAGGTATCTCGATATCTCCGAGCGGATCAGCGAACTGCATCGGCCGCGCGCAAAAGCTACAGGTTGAACTGCGCCTTGAAACCGGCGTCGTATTCGCTCGGGCCGATGTCCAGCTTGAACTCTTCGCTGAACCAGGGATTGTCGTTGCCGAAAATCCCGCACAGCCAGTCAAACGCCGCTCGCACCGGCCGGGAATTGAGCCGGTCGGTGAGCGCGATCGCATAGAGCGGCACGGCGACCGGTTCCATCAGCTCGAGCGGGACGGAAGCCGGCTCCAGCACGGTGTAGCTGCCGAGCAATCCGATCCCCAGGCCGGCCTTCACCAGCATCCCGTAGGCAAACGAATTGTCGCAATAATGCGCCACCCGGCCGGCGGCGACGATGCGCTTCCATTCATTCCACATGCCGGTCGCGGCCGCGTACATCTCCGACTGCAGAAACAGATGCCGCGACAGATTGCTGCGCGTGGGAAGTCCATGCTCCTGGATGTACGACTTGCTCGCGATCGGAATGAAATGCATGCAGCCGAGCTTCCTCGCCACGATATCGGTGCCGCGCACGGGCATAAAGCCGATCATCAGATCGGTTTGATTCTCGCGCAAGCTGATCATGTTCAGCGGACTCTTGAGGTGACATTGGAGCTTCGGGTACTGGGCATTGAACTGCCGCAGCGCCGGAGCGACAAAGCACGCATTCAATCCGTCGGTGATGCTGATCCTGACGACGCCCTCGGTCTCCTGCTTCTCCGCCCGCAAATCGTTGGTGAGCGAAAACAGCGAGTGATCGAGTTTAGACAATTGCGTCGCCAGCTCCTGTCCTTTCGGCGTCAATTTCACGCCGTGCTGCGTAGGCACGAAGAGCTGCGAACCCATCAAGTCCTGCAAGCGCTTGACCTGGCGGCTCACCGTCGGCTGGCTGGTATGAAGCATTTCCGCCGCCCGGTTGAATGACTTGCCCTTGGCGACCGCGAGGAAAACGCGCAGCTCACCCCAGAACTGACCGCTCAAAATCTGCTCGTGCTCGAGCGAGGTCCGGGTAATGCTCTCCTGCTCCTCGCTGAACGGCGCCGGTGTTACGCTCTGCACGTTCTCCTCCATTATCAGCATGGACTCTGCGACTATGCCTCGCCTTGCGTCCTCCACACACGCTCAGCGCGAACAGACAAATCTTTTCCACGGGCCTAGTCAATCGGAAAGTCCCCTGGCGCATCGCGCCGAAAGGCTCCAGCGACGGAGAAATTCCGATAAAAATCAATTATTGCGCCGCGATCCGCAGGCCGCCAGCGGCTGCGGCGCAAATAGGCCGGTGCCGACAGCTTTTTCAAATTGCTATTACGACACAAACACGACACATAGGGCCGCATGGCGGGCTAAAGGAACATTGACGATGCGCAGGGCTCCAAATGCTACGGACAGACACGTCGGAAAACGCGTACGCATGCGGCGTCTTATGGTTAAAATGACGCAGGAAAAGCTTGCCGCCCAACTCGGGTTAACGTTTCAGCAGGTGCAAAAATACGAAAAAGGCGTCAACCGCGTCAGCGCAAGCCGCCTGCGCGAGATGTCCCACGTCCTGCAGGTTCCGGTGCAATTCTTCTTTGATGGGTTGCCGGAGACGAAGGGCGGAATTGCCAAGGATCGGCAGGAACCGGCGCAGAAGTTCGTCTATGATTTTCTCGCCTCGTCCGACGGCATCGCGCTCGCGCGGGCGTTTACGCGGCTGAAAAGTCCCAAGCTGCGGCGCCGCATTGTCCAGCTGGTGAAAGAGTTCGTCGACGAAGCCGCCGATGAAAGCTGATTGTTGCGGTCTTGATCGCCGATGGGTCGTCCATCGTCCTTCACTTCGATGCCATGGCTTTCGACAATAACGGACGGCGATCTCGGCAACGCGCAATTGCGAAATCGCCGCGACCCAGATTGACTATTGCCGCACCAGCAAGACCGGATCGTCGGTTTCCGGGACGCGCTGCCAGGTGTTGACGTCGTTTTCCTCGAAACGCCAAGTCTGCCCGCGCGCCGAGAGCAAGACCAGCTCGCCCTGGTTCATGCGCCATGAGGTCGGAGCGAAGCGGGTGACGAAACCATCGCAGCCGGGCTTGAGCTTGAGCGTCAAACTATCGGCGCTGGCCGGATTGTTCGCCAGCGTCAGCATGCAGATCGGCTTGCCGGTACCGCGCGCGATGGCCCACTCGCCGGCGACTTCCTCGGCGGAGCGGACCGGCGCCGCGGCGGCGCTCTGCAGGACGTAACGGCCTTCGCCCGGCTGGAAACCGTCGTAGATACCGGATTCAGCCTCGGTGAGCTCGATCACCGCGGTGCCGCTGGCGTCGAGAAGGCGCAATGCGCCGTAATTGTCCACCGCCCAGCCGACGATCTCCTTGGTCGAGGGAAAGACGCTCGCACAGTTCCGGTCGATGTCGAGCTTGTAGCCACCGGCTGCGGGATCGGCGCGGAAATTGAAACGACAGATCTTGTCGTGATCCGCGTTGGAGAACTCCCAGGCGCCGATCATCGCCCCGACCGGGTCGCTTGGGGTCTGCGCGTCTTCGGCGCCGGCGCCGCCGCTGAGGCCGCTCACCAGGAGCATGCCGGCAATGGCGGCACAACGGATGGCAAACCCGCTCATGCCGAAAGCTACCATGGTCGTGCCGCGCCGTCATGGTCGGCCGGCACTGCTTCAAGGGAGTTCAAGACACTGCGTCATTCCCTTTGCTTTCCCTTGCTCGGAACAGCGGGAACTCGAGCGTCATCGCCGATACCAGTATGCACCCGGTTGCCATTGCAACCGCACGCACCACATAATCTCATGCAAGCACTGGCATTTGCGCCGCAGGAGCTGACGCACGTGACCGACGACAGGTCTGCACCGGAGCGGCCCCGCAGCGAACCGGAAATCATTCCGCCCGATCGGAATCCCGGCCGGTCGGCTTCGCGTCGAAGCGCGTTCCCGGATTTCGGGGGAACGCAGCGCGTCTACGTCACGCGCGTCGGACCGTTCGGCGGCATCCTCCTGTTGCTGGCGCTGTTCGTTCTCGCCGCAGTGGCGCTCCTCCTCGTCCTCGGCGCGCTCATCATCTGGATTCCCATCCTCGGCCTCATCTTGCTGGTCGCCGCTCTTTCCGGGTTCCTGCGGCTGCGCCGATGGTGACGAATGCGCGGGAATACACCGCGCGTTAACTTTAATGCTTTATGAATTTCGGCCGGGACGAATGCCCGGACGTGCCGAGCAACGTGCGTGTTAAGGCGAGTCGGGTGAGCTCCTGCTTGTTCCGACAAGTCATCGCGCCAGCGGCGTCCGGCGCGGCTCATTGCTAAGGTAACAGTCGAGTGTCGAATGTTCGAAGCGCCGCGCCCAGTCGAATCGGCAGCCGCCGCAAGGGACAGTACCGGCCTCGGGCCTTCCCGCCTCGCGCAAATGGATTTCCGCGGACTCTTGCTCCTGGTCGGGCGTGGCAAGAAGACCATCTTTTGGACGACTGCCGCCTCGCTGTTGCTGATGGCGGTTTTCGTTCTCGCGGTGCCGCACCGATACACCGCGACGACCCAGATCCTTATTGATCCAACGGATTTGCACGCGGTCGGCAACGAGCTCAGTCCGACGAGCCAAATGAGCGATGTCGCCGTGCTGCAGGTCGAAAGCCAGGTTCGGGTGCTGACCTCCGACAGCGTCCTGCGCCGCGTGATCAAAACCGAAGCGCTCGACCACGATGCGGAATTTGCCGGACGGCCGTCGCTGCTGCGCGGCTTGATCGGCGCGGTCGGGCTCGGCTCGGCCGCCCCTGCCGACGGCACGCTGACCGCCCTGACCGCGTTGCGGCGCAACCTCGTGGTGAAACGCGCCGAGCGAACCTACGTGGTCGACGCGAGCGTCACCAGCTTGTATCCGGAAAAGGCCGAGCGCATCGCCAACGGCATCGCACAAGCCTATCTGGCGGAACAGACGGACGTCAGGTCCGACGCGGCGCGGCAGATTTCACAGACGCTTTCCGCCCGTCTCAACGAACTCAAGGACCGGGTGCGCGAGGCCGAAGAACGAGTCGAGGTATTCAAGGCTCGCAACAATATCCTCGGCGCCAGCGGACAGCTCGTCAACGAGCAGCAGCTTTCCGAGCTCAACAATCAGCTGGGAGCGGCGCGAGCACGCACGGCGCAGGCGAAGGCACGCCTCGAGGAGGTCGAGCGCCTGCAGCGGACCAAAGGCGACGTCGGCGCGGTTCCGGAAGCGGTGCAGTCGCCGACCATCACCGCGCTGCGCGGCCAATATGCCGAGATCGTCCGCCGCGAAGCCGAGCAGATGACCTCGCTCGGCGCGCGCCATCCGGCGGTGATCGAAATCCAGGCGCAGGCCGACCGGCTGCGGCGGATGATCGAGGAGGAGGTCAATCGCACCGCGCTTTCCGCGCGCAGCGAATACGAGAGCGCGCACGCCAACGAAGACATGCTCGCCCGCAGCCTGGAAGCGCTCAAGCACAATGCGGTCGTCACCAACGAGGCCATGGTGACGCTGCGTGAGCTCGAACGCGACGTGCAGGCCAGCCGCGCGGTCTACGAGGCGTTCCTCGTTCGCGCCCGCGAGACCGGCGAACAGGAACGGCTCGACACCAAGAACATCCGCGTGATCTCCCGCGCCGACCTGCCGCTGCACCGCAGTTTTCCGCCGTCGAACCTGATCCTCGCCGTGGCGGCATTGGCGCTCGGCATCGGCGCCGGGATCGCAATCACCCTGTTGCGCCCGCCAGGCGATGAGGCGGCCGCACGACCGGACGCCGGGCGCAGCCTGGGTGGCCGGCCCGACAAAGTCGCCGACGGACCGAAGCCGGCGAGGCCGGCGCGGGCGGCGAAGCCCGACGTTCCGGTGCTCGCGGTGTTGCTGGGCGCCGACGAGCCGCCCGAGCTCTGGGCGCTGAGTGAACCAAAATCGCGCTTCGCGCGGGACATCCGCAAGATCTATGAGGCGGTGCGAACGAGCCACAACAAGAGCGGCAATCCGAGCCTGCTGGTGGTGGCGACGCGGAGCGAAGACGATGACACCGCAGCCGTCGCGCTCAATCTCGCGGCGGTCGGGGCCTTGACGCAGCGCGTGCTGCTGATCGACGCCGATCTCGACCAGCGCATGCTCACCGCGGTCGACGCCGAGCAGAACGAAGCCGGTCTCGTCGACGTCGCCGTCGGCCGTCGGGTCCTCTCCGATGTCGTCGTTCGCGACCGCGAAACCAACATCAATCTCCTGCCCTTCGTCGCGCCGAACAGCCGCCGCGATCGTCGGATCAAGGACGAGGACATCAGGTTGGCATTCGCCCAGACCAAGCATTTCGACATGGTGATCGTCGCCGCCGCCGACGGCGACGGCGATCCCAGCGGCCGCTTCTTCGCCGGGCTCGTCGATCACATCGTCCTGGTCGCCCGGAGGGAAGATGCCGACGCCGGCGCCATCGAGGAACTCGTTTCGCGCTTCGGCCTCGACGCCCGGAAGATCCGCGGCGCGGTGTTGACCAGCGCCGAGGCCGCCTGAGCAACCGGGCGCACGTCGCCGCGGGCGGCGTTGACGCGCAAGGAAGACCGTCTTGGCCCAGATCAGCGCAGCCCCGGCGGTCAGCCCAACGGTCGGCGCGGCACCCGACGCCGACACCGTCGTGCGGACCATTCTCTTCATCGGCATGTATTTGGCGGTCTGGATTTCGTTTCACCCGTTCCAGAGTCTCGCCGAGCCGCCGCAGACGGTCACCGAAGCCGGCGACCGCGTCAACCAAGTCGCCTTCTCGGCGCTGTTCTTGGCGCTGGCGACGTGGACCTATTTCCACGAGCCGCGGCGGCTCTTGCTCCTGGTGCGGCCGATCATGGTAGTGGCCCTGCTGTGGTGCGCCGCCTCGGTGATCTTCTCATGGGAGCCGGCGCTGGCCGCGCGGCGCCTGACCTTCACGGGGATGGTCATGGGCATGGCGGCGATGGTGCTGCTGCTGCCGAAAGATGTACGTCAGTTCAGCGACATGATGGCCGCCGTAGTGCTGATCGTGCTGACGCTTTGTTATCTCGGCCTCGTGCTCGCACCGCAACTGACGATTCATCAGGCGACGGATTTCGTCGAGCCGGAACATGCCGGGGATTGGCGCGGGATCTTCAATCACAAGAACATGGCCGGCGTCACCATGGTACTCTTCATCTTCGTCGGTATGTTCGTCGCCCGCGCGCGCAGCTTCGGTCTCGGCGCGCTGATTGTCGTGCTGTCCTCGGTATTCCTCGGCTTCACCGGATCGAAGACCGCGATCGGGATCTTGCCGCTGACCTTGATCCTGTCTGCAATCGTCACGCGAACGCGCCGGCCGGCCCTTGCCATCGCATTGGTGCTTGTCCTGCTGGTCGGCTTCAATCTGTGCACCGTCGGTTCGATTTATTTCGAGCCGATCCGCCATCTGGTCGAGGAGTTCTTACCCGATCCGACGTTCACCGGACGGACCGAGCTTTGGGAGTTCGCGGTCGAGCACGTGATGCAGCACCCGCTCATCGGCTACGGGTTCTACGCGTTTTGGGGTACCGAGGAGGTCGTCTACGCGCTGGGCGGCAGTCAACCTTGGGTGAATGCCGCGAGCGACGCTCACAACACCTATCTCAATCTTGCCGTCACCATCGGTATTCCCGGACTGATATTGACGATCGTCTGGATCGTCGTCATGCCGATTGTCGATTTTTATCGCCGGCCGGCGGACGCGCCCGCTACGCCGCTGCAGGTCCTGTTCATCCGTGTGGTGCTGTTCGGAGTTTACTCGTCGTGTTTCGAGAATTCGTTTTTCCAGCAGCTCGATTCGGTCTGGTTCCTGTATATTACGGCAGCCTTCGGCCTGCGCTACCTTTCGGTCACCAGGGTCGCGGCGTGATCGCCGCCGCGGCGCCGGCCGGAGAGGTCGGTCAATGGCCGGCGTGGCGATTGCCGATCGCGTCTTCCGGCACGTTCAGGCGCAGCGCGCGCAGGAGCTGCGGGTCGGGATAGCGATCGTCTTGGTGCGCGTAGAGACCGAACTGGCCGTCGCGCAGCACATAGGCGGTCCAACCCCAGCCGTAGCTTTCGATTGCCGAGGAGGCGGCGCGCAGCCAACGCGCCCGCGACGCCCGGTCGATCTCGACGCTTGCGATCTCCTGCTTCATCGCGCCAAATTCGGTGAACACGATGCGATCCGCATCGACCTGTTGTTGTTTTTGCCAGTCGGCCACCCGCTGCATCCATTCCTCGACTTGCGCGGTGCCTTGTTCTTCGTGGAAGTAGCGGCGGATCTCGCTCTCCGCCTTCGCCTGCGTCGCGGACCGGTCGATGCCCGGAGCAAGCCCGGCAGTGGTGAAACGGGCCCGCGTCAGCTCCAGCGCATCGTCGAGACTTCCGGCCGACGCCGGGAACGGAACGCCGATCGTGCCGGCCAGATAAGGCAGCGTCCACGTCGCGCTCTGATGGGTGAAGAGGAACGGGTAGTAGAAATGCACGCTGACGAAGTTGCGCCGGTCACGCAACAGGTCGCTGTCGAGGAGGACGATGCCCTCGATATTGGACCAGCAGCCGCCGGTGAGGAACAGCGGAAGCTGCGGCGCGATCCGCCGGATGCGCTCGACCAGATTTTGCTGATACGCGGTCCAGTCGGTACCGAAACGGATCCGGCACGGCGATTGGGGCTCGTTCATTGCCTCGAGCGCTACGCCACCCTTGTCGATCGGCGCCAATGCGGCGGCAACGCGTTCGACCATCGCCGAATAGGCGCGGAATTTCGGGCCTTCGAGCCCATCGAGGTATGCCTGCGGCAGCTCGTGCTGCAGCGAGGGCGGGAACAGCGTGACCAGGACGTTGAGGCTGTGGCGGTTGATCGCAGAGACGACGGCAACGACGTCCGCGATGATCTGGCGCCGTTCGCTCTCGCCGCCCTGCATCAGCGGGCCGAGGTCGAGCGGAACGCGCATGTGGTCGAACCCGATCCGGCGCAACGCGTCGAAATCAAACGACGCCAGCGCCGACAGGGCGTGGGGATAAGCCGGATCGGCGTAGCTTTTCGCCAAGCCGTCGCCGATGGTCCCCGGAAATTGAAAAAACTCGACCAGCGTTGCGCCGCGCTTGAACGTAGGCGGAACGGCCTCGGCGGCGCCCGCCGCCGGCCCGATCACGCCGGCTGCGACGAACAACGCCGCAAGCCGCAGCCATCGCGTCATTGCCGGACTTCCTGCGCGGTCGCCGCCACGGCGGAGCGCCGCCGTTCGCTTTGACCGCTGCGTGCCTCTCGCTCGAACAGGCGCAGATAACCCTCGATCATCCGCTGTCGCGAATAGCGGCGGCGTATGGTGCGGGCGAAAATGGCCGCGATCTGCGGCGAGGGCGGCGCCGCCAAAGCGGCGCTGATCGCCGCAATCCAGGCTTCAACGTCGTGCGGCGCGGCGAACGCGACCGGCTCGTTCCCTTCCGCCCGCAATACCTCGCGCAAAGCCGGCAGGTCGGCCACGACCATCGGCATGCCGACCATTGCGGCCTCCACGGCGGCGAGGCCGAAGGTTTCCCAGGTCGAAGGAAATACGAACAAGTCGGCCGCAAGGTAGAGATCGGCGATATCGCCGGGCGGCAGCGAACCGAGGATGTGCAATCGGTCGCCGACGCCGAGCGTGTCGGCAAGCGCCTGGTAAGCGTCGACCTTCAGGCCGCCGCCGGCGAGCACCAGATGCGCGCGCGGCAGATTTGGCAGCGCGCGAATGAGCAGCTCCTGGTTCTTCTGCGCCATCAGGCGGCCGACATTGAGCAGGAGCGGCTGCGGCAGCGGCAGATTGAAACGCCGGCGCGCTTCCTCGCGGTGCCGGGTCGGCGCCGGAGCATCGAGCCCATGCTCGATCAGGATCATGGCGCGCCGATAGGATGCGGGGTAGCGGGCGAACTCAGCCCAGGTCGCGGCGCTGTTGGCGATGTTAAAGTTGTAAAGACCGAGCGCGCCGATCAGCTTGTCGAGCCATCGGATCAGCGGCGCTGTCGCGCCCGGCGTGCATGTCTGGTGCACGATGCGCAATCGACAGCCTCGCAGCCAACCGACGACGCCGACCAGAATCGACGCCGCTCCCTGGTAGGCGACCAGCACGTCGAAATCGCCGCGCCAGATGTATCGCGCGGCGCGCCATGCGCAGATCAGCTTCGAGAACGCCGGCAATCCCGGACGCGGGAACAAATGCGTCGTCTCGACGCCGATGCGGTGCGGCGACAACCCCTGTTCGATCATGTCGGCGAGCACCTGAACGCCGCCGCGTTCGTGATCGTGAAAGACCTGCAGAATACGCATCAGAACTCGCGCACGATTTAATCATGAGTTGTTGGTACTTAACGATACAAAGCGAAAGCTCGGCTGACCACTTTTTTTGGTCTCTGCAATGACTTATCACGCGGGATGCTTAATCCGTCTGGCTTACCTTATCTCGGCGCGCGCGCTCTTTCGGCGGCGGGCAATCTCTTCGCCGTTGCTGTTTTCTCCCGCCTCGCGGGTCCGGAAGAATATGGTCATTACATTCTGATCTTCGCCTGGTCGCTGATCGTCTACGGCTTCGGCGCCCAATGGATGCGCTTCGCCTTTTTCGGCGTTTACCAAACAGAGCGCTTCGGCGAATACGTCGGATCGCTGGCGTGGCTTCTTGCCGGCGGATTGACGGCGGTCGCGCTTGTGCTTGCGGTGCTCGACGTTTGCGGCTTGTTTCCGCCGAACTTTCTGATCGCGGTCTTTGCCCTGGTAGGCGGTACGGCACTATACGAGGGCGCCTTCGAGGTAGCGCGGACGTTGCACAACGTGCGCATGGCTGCGCTTTCGATGATTCTGCGCGCGCTACTCACCGTCGCGTTCGGCAGCGCGAGCTTGTGGTTCGGCGGCGGCGCGCGCGATCTCGCGATCGCGGTTGCGTTGGCGCAAATCTTCGCGGCGATCCCTTCGCTGACGAGTTTTTCCCGTTTCCGCTGGTCGCATGCGACTCGCGCCACCGCGCTGCGCATCCTCGGCTATGGCTGGCCGCTCCTTCTCTCCTTCGGCGTCACCGCCGTCGCCCAGAGCATCGACCGGCTTTTGCTTGCTCACTATCTCGGCGCCGCTACGCTCGGTCCCTATGGCGTGGTTGCCGATGTGATGCGGCAGAGCTTCACGGTTGTCGGCGAGGCGATCACGCTGTCCTTGGTGACGATCGCCAAGAGTCATGCGAACGAGGGAGATCTCCACGCCACCAACGCGGCGCTGCAGCGGACCTTCAACGCCTGCCTCGCCACCGCCGCCTTCGGCGCAGCTTTCTTCATCGTGTTCGGCGATCTCATATTGCGGGTCGTGCTCAAGCCGGAATTCATCGCACCCACCCAAGACCTCGTTCCAATCTTCGCCATCGCCTTCGCGTTCATCACCATGCGCAATTTCTATTTCGCGCAGGTGATCTATTTCACCCACGCGAGTTATCTCGATCTGGTGATTTCCATTCTCTTCGTTGTCGCCTCCACGACGCTTTCGTTCCTGCTTGTGCCGGTCTACGGCGCACATGGGGGAGCGGTCGCGCTGACCGCGTCCTGCATCATCTCCTGCCTTGCGTTCATGGTGCTGGGCCGCCGCTGGTACCGGCTGCCCATCGATTTCACCGCGCTCAAGGTGATGCCCGCGCTTGCCGTCTGCTTCGTGCTTGGCGCGCGCGTGAGCGCGCATTTCATTCCCGGCGGATACCTGCCCGTGGTGCTCAATGCGCTGGTGTTCGGCGTCGTCGGCGGTTTCGCCATCCGCCGCTTCGGCCTGTTGGCCGGGACGCCGGCGGACGCGGCGGTCGCCGCCGGCATACCGGCGCGGTAGGCAATGAACCAGATCAGCAGCAACCCGCGGGCGGCGCAGCCGGTCATCGGCTCGCCGGATACGCCGCATACCGAATTTCTGAGCCTGCCCTTCTGCCTGCTGTCGCAACGCGAGGCGGTGCGGCTCATCATCGCGCGCTGCGGCGCGCCGTACCGCTACGTGGTCACGCCCAACGCCTACCACGTCGTGAAGGCTCATGATGAACCCACGCACTTGCTGCCGGTCTACCGCGCGGCCTGGCTCTCATTTTGCGACAGTCGGATTTTGCGCGTGCTGGCGTGGCTCGAAGGGCGCTTGCTCCCTCTCGTCACCGGAAGCGACCTCGTCGCCGCGCTCCTTTCCGCACTGAACGGTTCCAACGCGCCATCGGACGGGCGGCGGCTCCTCATCGTCGGACCGCGTGCCGAAATCGCAACCGCGCTGCGCGTCGCCTATCCCAAGCTGGAGTTCGAGATTCTACCGGCGCCGCGCGGCCTCGCCGTCGACGCCGAATTGCGACTTGCCGTCGCTCGCGCCTGCGTCGATAGATCCTGGGACATTCTGCTGCTGTGCGTCGGCTGCCCGGCGCAAGAGCTGATCGCGCGCCAGATCGGCGAACTCGGGCACAGCGGCGGCGTGGCGCTGTGCGTCGGAGCGGCGGTCGATTTTCTGAGCGGAGCGAGGCTTCGCGCGCCGCGCTGGCTGCAGAAGCTCAGCCTGGAATGGGCCTATCGTTTGGCGCAGGAGCCGCGGCGCCTATGGCGTCGATACCTGCTCGACTCGCCGAAAGTCCTTGGCATCTTCATTGCCAAATATTCCGCGCGCGCGACCCGCGGCTAAGATTTTATATCCGCCGCCTGGTAACCGATTGCCGCGAGCGCCTGGCGAACGGACAAGACCGGAAACCCCTCAGCCTGTACCGTTTCGAGCGTCGCCCGCAGCAGCCGCGGGGATGATCCGATCCAGCTCGGACTTTCCGCCACGTCGTGCGTATAGAAGATCAGCCAGCCATTGCGCTCGCGCGCCTCGCGCAGCACACGCCTGAGCTTTTCCGCCGTCAGTGTCCGATCGTACAGCTCGATGACCCTCAGCATGGCGAGATCGATCACGCCGGCATTGATCCCCTCATAGATTCCGCGGCAGCTGTCGAAGCGCTGCTGCAGCTGCAGCTTGCGGGGCAGCGAGGCGCGGCCAAATGGATAACCGAAATTCGTCAGCTCGAGATCGCCGCAGATCTCGCGCAGAACGTCGCGGTTGCGTTCGCACTCATGCGCCATCGCACGCGCGTCAAGCTGGTCGACGGGAACATGCGCGAATGTGTGGCAACCGATCTCGTGGCCGCTTTCGCGGAGCACGCGGACCTGATCGCGGTCGATCACCCGCCAATGCGTATCGCGATGACCGCAAGTGCCGCCGGCGATGTAGAAGGTGCCGCGCGCTCCGGCCCGTTCCAGGATCGATGCACCATTGGTGTACGCCGAGTCGGGAACGTCATCGAAGGTGAAGCTGACCAGCGGCCCGCCGCAACGCAGCGCGAACGGCTTCGAACAATGATGGCGCGCCGCCTTGCGCAGAACGCCGTTCAGGAGCGGTTGAAACATCGATGCCTCAAGAAGCGCCGGCGACCGCGAGCAAGCCGCTTTGACGGCCGGGCTGGGGATGCAAATCCGCCATGATTTCCAGGAAGCGCTCGGCGGCACTCGCCGCCGTGTATTGCAGCCCTCGCGCCATGAGCGACCGCCGATCCGGGACCTGATCCATCGCCGCCGCGATCGCCATGGCGAGCGCGGCGGCATCGCCGACCGGCGTGAGCGCTCCGTAGCGGCCCCGCTGCAGGATTTCGCTCGGTCCGTAGGGACAATCCGTGGATACGACCGGCGTACCGAAGGCGAGCGCCTCGATGATCGCGTTACCGAGCCCCTCATAGACCGATGAGCACACCGCGACGCGCGCACGCATCATCCAGTCGAATGGATCGGCGACATGGCCCCAAAAGACGATGCGGTCGGCGAGACCGCTTCGGCGCACAAGGTCGACGAGCGTGTCATGTTCCGCGCCTTCGCCGACGATGGCAAGGCGCCATCTTCGCTCCGGCGGCAACAGCGACATCGCCCGGATGAGCGTGCGCTGATCCTTCTCCGGCGACAGCCGGCCGACGCAGACGATGAGATCGCTCTCACGCCCGCTTTCCCCGTCCCAGGCGGCAATCCGTTGCGCCGTCCGCGGCGGGATCACCGCATTGGTGAGCATGACCGAGATGATCGCATCGGGAACGGAGAAATTCCGCACCAGATCGCGCCGCGCTCCCTCGGTCAGCGTGACGACGCGGTCGGCATACCGATAGAGCCGGCGCAGAAACCGGTAGGCGATGCGGTTCTGCCGATAGGGGTCGCGGTATTGCGCAATCGACGGGCTGCCGACCTCGCGCAGCATCACCTTCGGGCGATCCTGCCGCGGCAGCAAACGCGCCGCGATCAGCGTGCAAAGATTAAGACTGGCCTCCGAGCTGACCACGACCGCCGGCGCGGCGGCGCGAAGGACGCGGCGCAGGCCGGGAATGGCATAGCGCAGGTGCCGCCCGGGAACCTCGATCACCCTGACGGTTGGGTCGAGCAGCGACCGCAACGGGCCCTGCGCCCGCAACGCCAGGATGGCGAGGCGAACGCCCCGGCTCGCCAGCGCGTTGCACAACAGGATCATATCCCGTTGCGCCCCGCCGCCTTCGAAGGCGCGCAGCACTACCGCCAGATCGAGCCGGGGAATTTCGGACCGCGAGAACGCCGCCAAAGTCCACCTCGAGCACGTCTGGCGGCGGGCCGATTGTCAATGCCGCCGCTGAAATGACGCGCGAAATGCGCGCCTCGCTAGAGAGTGCTGTCAGCCCGGAATCTCAAGCCGAAACAGGCATTAAGTTTAATGTGTCTAGCGCCGCGGCGCTGGATTTGTCGCGACGATTTCCGCGTGCATTCGCGTACGGCGCGCCCTTCATCTAGCTGTCACAAACCACGCGCAGAGTTAAAGCCCGTTTCCCAACGAGGGCTTCCATGAGTGATATTGCCTTACCCGGTTCCATTGAACCCGCAATCCGCAAGGGACCGGATCTCACCGGCGCCATTAACCCGTTGACCGGCATCATTTTTGGCGGAGTGCTCGCGGCGGTCCTCCTTTTCGTCGCCTACAGCATCTATTCCGACATCGGCGACAGCGGCGCCAAAGTTACCAGCCTTGCGCCCTTCCTCCTCCTTTTCGTCGCGCTCTTGATCGCGCTTGGCTTCGAGTTCGTGAACGGCTTCCACGACACCGCCAATGCGGTGGCGACCGTCATCTATACGCGCTCGCTTCCGGCCAATGTCGCCGTGGTCTGGTCGGGCCTGTTCAACCTTGCCGGCGTGCTGCTGTCCTCGGGTGCGGTCGCGTTCGGCATCATCTCGCTGCTTCCGGTCGAGCTGATCCTGCAGGTCGGCAGCCATGCCGGTTTCGCCATGGTGTTCGCGCTGCTCATCGCGGCGATCGTTTGGAACCTCGGCACTTGGGCGTTCGGCCTGCCGGCGTCGAGTTCGCACACTTTGATCGGCTCGATCATCGGGGTGGGCGTGACCAACGCGCTGCTGCACGGCCGCAGCGGCACGGCCGGCGTCGATTGGTCCAAGGCGAAGGACGTCGGCGAGGCATTGCTGCTCTCGCCCCTGTTCGGCTTTGCGCTGGCGGCTGGCCTGCTGTTGATTCTGAAAGCCGTCATCCGCATTCCGGCGCTTTACGCCGAGCCGAAGGGCAATCAGCCTCCGCCCTGGTGGATTCGCGGCATCCTGATCCTGACCTGCACGCTGGTGAGCTTCTTCCACGGCTCGAACGACGGGCAGAAGGGTATGGGCCTGATCATGTTGATCCTGATCGGCACCGTCCCCACCGCTTATGCCCTCAACCGCTCCTTGCCCGACAGCCAACTGCAGGTGTTCGCGTCGGTTTCGCAAGCGGCAAGCGCGGTGATCGAGCAGAAAGCAGCCGGATATAATGTTCTCGGCAATCCGCGGCCGGCCGTCACCGCCTATGTCTCCAGCCACGACCTCAATGAGGGCACCTATCCCTCATTGGCGATCCTGGTGCGCGACATCGCCGATCAGGTCACCAAATACGGATCGCTCGCCAGAATGCCGGTGGAGACCATCGGCAACACCCGCAACGACATGTATCTGGCGTCGGAGGCGATCCGCTTCCTGATGAAGGACAAGGGCAACGACCTGTCGCCGGCCGAAGTGAAAACATTGAACGACTACAAGCTTTCGCTCGACAAGGCGACCAAGTTCATTCCCACCTGGGTCAAAGTGGCCGTCGCGATTGCGCTCGGGCTCGGAACGATGATCGGCTGGAAACGCATCGTCGTCACCGTCGGCGAGAAAATCGGCAAGACGCACCTGACCTACGCGCAAGGCGCCTGCGCCGAAATCACGGCGGCGGCGACGATCGCCGCAGCCGACATCTATGGATTACCCGTGTCGACGACGCACGTGCTGTCCTCCGGCATCGCCGGCACCATGGCGGCGAACGGCTCGGGATTGCAGCTGTCGACCATCCGCAATATCGCGCTTGCCTGGGTGCTGACGCTGCCGGCGGCGATGATCATCTCCGGGACCCTGTACTGGGCGTTCTCGGGACTGTTCTGAACGCGGAAAATAATTTTGCTGCGTGACCGGAGGCGCCGTGGTCCGGCGCCTCTTCCCTTAGGCGCGGCGGGACATTTCCAACTGCCTTAAGTCGCGCAGCGGGTCAGGGCGAAATCCGTTCGCGCCGTCATTGCCCGCGGAAACGCTCAATGACTTCGTCCGGGATCGGCTTTGCCTTGATGATGGCGGGATCGGCCGGATCACGGATCGCCCACACGCGAGTCTCGCGGCCTTCGACCGCGAGCTCGCCGCCGACGCTCAGCTGATGATCGACGTCGAAACTCGAGCGGCGGAACGCGCTCACCTGCGAAGCGAGCTCGACCGTGTCGCCGAAGCGAGCCGGAGCAAGAAACCGCGCGCTGGCGTCGACCAAAGGAATGCCGAGAATTTGGAACACGCCGGCGAGATCGGGCGGCTTCACGCCCAGCGCCGCCTCGAACAGAATCCAGGTGCCCCAGTCGAAGAACTCGAAAAAGCGACCGTTGAAGACGATGCCAGCAGGGTCGCAATGCGCCCACTCGATGGTAAATCGCCGCCGGCTGATGAAATTGGCCATGACGCGCCCCGCATTCAATCGTCAGCATCCCCCGCCGTTATGTCAAACCATGCACGCCGCGGGCGAATGCCCGTGCCCAAAGTTGCATCACTTTCGCTCTTCAGCGCGTTCGGCAACTGCCTAACAAATAGGCATTTGCGCGAGGCGAACCGGATTCAAAATGGGCGCGACCCAGCCTGCAACTTTGGTCGCAATCCGTGAATAGATTTGTGAAATCAATATCTTACAAAATGTCACAGATTGGCATACTCCTTGCGATTTGACCTGCAGCGCGGCGGTGCCGGGCCGGTCGCGCGCGTCCAACAGAGGAAATCGCGATGCTCACACCAACTAGCGCGGTCGCCAAGCGACCGCGGGACCGTCGCTGGCTTGCAGCCGCGGCGGGCCTAGCCCTTGGCCTTGCGGCGGTGTTACCCGCCCGCGCCGAGGATACGATCAAAGTCGGCATTCTCCACTCGCTCTCCGGCACCATGGCGATCAGCGAGACGACGCTGAAGGACGTGGTGCTCATGCTCATCGACGAGCAGAACAAGAAGGGCGGCGTGCTCGGCAAGAAGCTCGAGGCCGTCGTCGTCGATCCAGCCTCGAACTGGCCGCTGTTCGCGGAAAAAGCCCGCGAGCTCATCAGCAAGGACAAGGTCGCGGTCGTGTTCGGCTGCTGGACCTCGGTGTCGCGCAAGTCGGTGCTGCCGGTGTTCAAGGAGCTCAACAGCATCCTGTTCTATCCGGTGCAGTACGAAGGCGAAGAGAGCGAGCGCAACGTATTCTACACCGGCGCCGCGCCGAATCAGCAGGCTATCCCGGCAGTCGATTATCTGGCGGGCCCGGAGGGCGGCAATGTGAAGCGCTGGGTGCTGGAAGGCACCGACTACGTCTATCCGCGCACCACCAACAAGATTCTCGAAGCCTACCTCAAGGACGTGCTCAAGGTGGCTCCCGAGGACATCATGATCAACTACACGCCGTTCGGGTTCTCCGACTGGCAGACCGAGGTCGCGGCGATCAAGAAGTTCGGTTCCGCGGGCAAGAAGACGGCGGTGGTGTCGACCATCAACGGCGATGCCAACGTGCCGTTCTATAAGGAGCTCGGCAACCAAGGCATCAAGGCGAAAGACATCCCGGTGGTGGCGTTCTCGGTCGGCGAAGAAGAGCTCGCCGGCCTCGACACCAAGCCGCTGGTCGGCCACCTCGCCGCCTGGAATTACTTCGAATCGATCAAGGATCCGAAGAACGAGGCCTTCATCAAGGAATGGCACGCATTCACCAAAAACCCGAAACGCACCACCAACGATCCGATGGAAGCGCATGTCATCGGCTTCGCAATGTGGGTGAAGGCGGTCGAGAAGGTCAAATCGACCGACGCCGACAAGGTAATCGAGGCGCTGCCCGGCACCAAGGCGCCGAACCTCACCGGCGGCATCTCAGAGTTGCTGCCGAACCATCACATCACCAAGCCGGTCTTCATCGGCGAAATTCGCCCCGATGGCCAGTTCGACGTGGTGTGGAAGACCAAGGGATTGGTACCCGGCGCCGCCTGGTCGGCTTACCTGCCGGGATCGAAAGATCTCATTGGCGATTGGGTTACGCTCAAGTGCGGCAACTACAACACCGTAACGAAGAAGTGCGGCGGCGCGTCGTAACGGCGCCGGCGCTGTGACGATGATCTCGCGGGAAGGCGGC
>Ga0210394_10000311_pt1 | contig 111480 bp, 173 predicted proteins | sample IncBWC12MmetaG_FD_160121 | JGI IMG/M metagenome (GOLD analysis project Ga0210394, IMG submission 160121) | Forest soil microbial communities from Barre Woods Harvard Forest LTER site, Petersham, Massachusetts, United States - Inc-BW-C-12-M | ecosystem: Environmental > Terrestrial > Soil >...
CTCGATCCCGAAGCCCATGACATGGTCGAAACTTTCCAGAATTACTTCTCCTAAAGTCACGTATGTCCTAGTTATGCCTTTCCCTACCCGTGACGATATCATCTACCAATCCACCAAGACCTACGTCCATGCGCAGGGCCTTTCCTGCGCATTCCGACAATGGCGGGCTGATTCACACTGTAGCTTCATCCACGGCTACTCGCTTGAGGTCAAACTCACCTTCTCTGCTGGTATCTTAGACGAGCGGAACTGGGTCGTCGACTTCGGGGGACTCAAGCCTCTCAAAGGGTGGTTGGAAGAAACCTTCGACCACACAACGCTCGTTGCAATTGATGATCCTGATCTTAAATGGTTCAATTCCTTACAAAGGGAACGGATAATTCAATTACGTATTGTCCCATCGACGGGATGTGAATCTTTTGCACGTATGATATTTGAGTACGCGGAGCAGTGGTTGATCGATGCCGGGTTCTCTCCGCGTTGTCAACTCGAGTCGGTCGAAGTCCGGGAGCATCCAACCAATTCGGCAATCTGTAGGAGAAAGTGATGAAGAACGCCAAAGCTTTTGTTTTGCTTTCCGGAGGCGTAGACAGCACAACCTGTCTTTATCTGGCTCGGCAGCAATTCGATGGGAATGTTGAGGGAATTAGTATCCATTATGGACAACGCCACGCCAAGGAAATTGAATACGCCAAAAAATCCTGTCGGCGGCTTACCATCAAACACACAACCCTCGACATTTCCGGCGTCATTCCCAAAACCATGCTAACCGACAAGACTGCCGAGGTTCCGAACATTTCTTACGCCGAGATCAAAGGGGTCTCACCAACGTACGTTCCGTTCAGGAATGGGTTGCTGTTATCCGCGATTACATCCCATGTTGCCGGTCGATATCAAGCCGAAGTTGATCCTGATACGGGGAAGCCTGAGTGGGGTATCTATTTCGGCGCCCACGCAGAAGACGCTCAAAATTGGGCATACCCGGACTGCGCTCCTGAGTGGATTGGTGCGATGGCAAATGCCATTTTCATCGGGACGTACCAGACCATCCGCCTGCATACACCCCTCGAGTGGCTCAAAAAAGAAGAGATTGTTTACCTAGGCCAAAGCTTGGGTGTGGACTGGTCCCTTACGTGGTCATGTTATAAAGGGGAGGAGCTTCACTGTGGAAGTTGCCCCACCTGCCGCGCTCGACGTGATGGCTTCCGAAAAGCCATGGTAACCGACCCGACCAAATACGCTAAAGCTATCGCCGCTTGATTATCAACGAGAGGACCCCCACAAGGGGAGGAGAGAAGTATGTCAAAGTCTGATACAGCAGAAGCCGAAACGACTATCGAAGAGATACTTTCCGCTGCGACCGAGATTACGCAGGAGAAGGGTGAAGATCGTCAAGCCTATCTGACCCGGCTCCATGACGCCGCGACCGAGCTCGACGAAAGCGGTTGGGATGATCTCGGCGAACCCGCCCAACTCTGGGTCAATAAGGCGACCAAGGCCGAACAGGCCAACAAGGAGATTCCTGAATTCCCCGACGTCGAGCCTACCGACGACGACGAGGAGGAAGAAGTTGAAGAGGAAGCCGCCGAGGAAGAGGCCGATACTGAAAGTGATTCCGAAGAAAGCAACGAGGAGGACGATGTGACCGATACTGATACCGAGACCGAGAAGCCCCCGAAGAAGAAGCCTGCGCCCAAGGCGGCCAAGCCCGCCGCCAAGAAGGCCGCTGCACCCAAGGCTGCGGCCAAAGAGAAACCCGCCAAGAAGGCCGTCAAGGCCGATGGCGGTTCCAAGGCGACCAGCGCCCGCCGCCTGCTCAAGCAGTTCGTCGTCAAGAAGCCTTCGATCACGGTCGACGATCTGATGGAACGCGCCAAGAAGGCGGGCCACAAGCTCTCTGATATCTATATTTCTTCCCTTCGTTCGGACACGCGTGACACTCTCAAGGTGGCGAAAGAGTGTGGTGTCGTTCTGGAAGATTTGGATCTCTAATGGGTGGGAGAATTCTCCCCTTCGTTTCCGACGAAGAACTGATCCAGGAACTTCTCCACCGACTCGGTGAAGATGTCGACCGCGAAGGTCTGCGAGAGACGCCGAAACGCGTCATCGCAGCCTGGCGGTTCTGGACGTCGGGAAATAGCATGGACCCGGCCTCTGTCCTTAAGTGTTTTGAGGATGGTTCCGAAGGTTATGATGAGCTCGTATTTCAAGCGGGATTGCCTCTGCACTCCGTTTGTGAGCATCACATGGCGCCAATATCTGGTATGTGCCATGTGGCCTACGTTCCTAATGGCCGTATTGTTGGTCTCTCGAAACTGAGTCGGCTCGTCGATATTTTTGCACGTCGATTGACAGTGCAAGAGCGTATGTGTAATCAGATTGCAGACGCCCTCATGGAACATCTTACACCCAAAGGGGTCGGTGTTGTTATCCAGGCTCGACACCAATGCATGGAAAGTAGGGGTATCCAGAAAGTCGGGACTGTAACCGTAACTTCAGCGTTACGCGGCTGCGTCAAGAATGAGCCTGAGTGCCGCGCTGAATTTATGTCCCTCGTAACCACAAGTATGCAAGGTGTTCGGACGTTATGATCATCGCCGATCCCATGCCAACCTCGTTAATGTGCGACAGCGGCGCTTTTTCGGCGTGGAGGCAAAACAATCCTATCGACCTGAAGGAATATATCAAATACATCAAGCGTAATGAAAAGTTCCTGACCAGCTACGTTGCGCTTGATACAATTCCAGGCAAATCGGGTAAGATCGACAAGTCGGCCGAAGCCCTCGAGTTCTCGGCACGAGAATCCTTCAAGAACCTCCAGATCATGCGGGACAAGGGTCTGTCCCCCATCCCTGTCTTCCACCAAGGGGAGCAATTCAAATGGCTGGAGAAGCTCCTGGACGCGGGAGAACCCTATATCGGCATCTCGCCCTACCTGCGGGCCCATCGCAATGATATCCGGCGCTGGCTGGACGATTGCTTCTCGCTTGTGACAGATTCAAAAGGCAGGCCCCTGGTCAAGACACATGGGTTCGGTGTGACATCAACCCTGCTCTGTACTCAATTCCCGTGGTTTTCTACAGATTCTACTTCATGGGCTACTGCTGCCGGTTACGGTAATTTTGACGTGCCTTCTTACAGCAATGGAAAATTTGACTACACGACCCAACCCATCAACTTCCACATTACCAACCGGGACGAACTCGGACTTGGGGGACCAAAATCCTTTGACGCCCTACAGGAACAAGAGCGTGAAGCTGTCCTCCGTTTCTTTGATCTAGTCGGCGTCACTGTCACCGAGGTCCGCAACAGCCCGACCCACCGTTGGCATGTACGTATTCGTTACTACCAAGAGTTGGAAAAGCATTGCACCTGCTGGACGTTCCAACGTCGGAGTAATAAATTTCTGCTCAACACGCTTTCCCAGCGTCAATCCGAATTGAAGCCTTGGAAGACCATGACGTTGATCTTTTCATCGACAGCGCGTTCGATGCAACATCAACGCATCCTCAATCTGTTCAAGGTCAAGAATAGGCTTTTGTCGTATTACCAGCTCAAAGATTTACCTGATGAGACCGTCGAATACTATTCCAAGACCGGTCTGTTGCATAAGGACGAAGGACGTCCCGACCGCTCCAACTGGTCAGAAACTTACGCCATACGTCGGCGTCTTGCGCTTGCCAATCGTTATCCCGATACGAAAGCATCCTAAATGCGCCACTCGGAAATTGATAAGCGCGCCAAGCGCTACGCGCCAAAGCAATGTCTGTCTGATTACGGACATAATGTACATAAAGACGCCCCGACTAAAGAGGAAAAGGAAGCCAAGCGTGAAAAGGACCGACTTGCTATCGCGACTAGGCGTGGTCGCACCCGCCCTCGCGGATAATTCACTCATCCCCGCACTACAACACTTCTGGTTCCTGGGTGACCAGATCATGGCATTCAATGATCGCATTGCGATCAGTACGCCCCTGAAGACTGAATTCAAGGGCGCTGTTCCAGGCAAGACCCTGATCGATCTCCTCAAGGCCAGTCAGGCCAAGGAGGTCGAACTCATTGCCGAGAACAACAACCTCCTGATCAAGGCGGCTTCCTCCAAGTTCCGGTTGGGCATCCTGCCTACGGACTCGTTCCTATTCGAAATGCCGGAACTGGCGAAAGACCATCAGACCTTCCCGGAAGATTTCTACGCCGCAATCGACAGTTGTATGCGATCGGTCAGTGCCGATACTTCCATTCCCGATCAATTGGGTATTACGCTGATCCCGGAAGATACAACCCTTCATCTTTTCTCGACCAACAATTCGACGATCTCGACCGCCAAGATCAAACTCAAGGCGGCACCCAAATTCAAGCGCGTCATCCTGTCCGAACCTTTCTGTAAGCAGCTACTGAATCTGAACGAGAAAGGCGGCCGACTCGAGATCAACTCCGAGTACGCTTTATTTGTCCAGGGAGAGACGTCGCTGTTCGGACGTCTGATCGAGAGCGGTAATCCCCTTGACTTCCTGGACATCTTCAAGCACCACACGCCGCCCGACTACAAGAAGCGGTTGATTGCCATTCCCACCAAGCTCCAACTCATTCTGGAACGCGCAATCATCATTACGGATACGACGGCGGCCGATCGCAAACCTACCTTGATCTCGGTCAAGGAACGGGGCCGTATGTCTTTTGGATCGAAATCAGACCGAGGGGAAGTTTTCGATTTTATGGGCATTGAGGAACAACACCCCGAGGTTCAGGTCCGCATCGAACCCAAGCTGATCAAGCTTGGTTATGGCGCCTTTGACAAAATGCTAGTGACCAAGTCGGGTCTGATGATGGTCAAAGACAACAAAATATATCTCGTAGGGACGACAGGGGCATAGCCATGCACACGCCTGGACCATGGACGACAAGCGTTGCGCACCTTTCGGACGGCAGCATCAACTACATGCACGTCCTTGGCCCGCAAGGGCAGGGACTTGCACAAGTCGGTGTCTTTCCATCGGAGGCGGAGACGCTCGCCAATCTGAATCTGTTCGCCGCCGCGCCTGATCTGCTGGTGGCGCTGAGGGAGATTGAGCTATTTCCTTACGTCGGAACGCAAGCCAGTACCCGTATTCAACAGATAGCCCGCGCCGCGATCTTCAAAGCTACTGGAGGATAAGGAGTGGGTTTTTTTATATACAAAACAAGACCACGAAACAGGGGCCAGTAGGCCCCTCAATTGAGTTCCTACACAAACATCAATGCCAAGTATGCCCTCTCCATAACCAACCCGGACTCAAACACCCTGACATGAAACCAACGGGGGCTAGTAAGCCCCTAATTTATTGTACAGGTGAGGCGCCGGGTGCTGACGAGGATTTGAAAGGCATTCAATTTGTCGGAAAGGCGGGCCGCGTTTTACGCTTCCGAATTCCCGAAAGGTTCAATTCCTTAATTCGTTGGAACAATGTTGTACGCACAAGGCCGCCAGGTAACCGTAATCCCACTGAAGTTGAATTGGAAGCCTGCCGTCCAAGCGTAGTACGTGATATCGAAGAAACCCAACCTCGCGCCATATTCGGTTTCGGGAATTTTCCTCTGCTCTGGGCCCTGAACCAAACCGGTATCACGCGATGGACCGGACGCAAAATACCCATCCAAGTCGGTGATCATAGCGCTTGGTTCTTCCCTTTCCTGCATCCATCTTATGTTCTACGGTCTCGTAAATTCCAACCCTCTGATACAACCCAATACGGATCAGACGAAGAATTTGTCTTTGCCTGTGATCTAGCGCGAGCCTTTGATCAAGTCGAGAACCTCCCCGAACCCGTCGTTCACTCGCGTGATGATGCCTACGCAGATGTAGAATGGGTCACAGGCCATAATGGTTCCGAAGACATCAATCAGATTAGGCGAACTCTGGAACAGGCCAACGAATGTAAGATTGTCGGATTGGACTACGAGACCCCTTGTCTCAGACCCTACGCCGAAAATGCCAAGATATTGACGACCGCGGTTTCAACCAAGTTTGGGACGCTCGCCTTCCCACTTGATCACCCTAAAGCAGGATGGTCAGACAAGGAACGGAGCGTCGTCCATGAGTTATTCCAGACCTTTCTCTATCAATGCCCGGCCCGCAAACTCGTGCACGGCCTTGCCTTCGAGATGGAATGGTCCGCCTTCTTTTACGGGTCGGAAGTCCTACGAGCCGGCCTCTGGGGTGACAGTCAATCCCAGGCTTATTTTCTCGACACCCGTCCCGGATGTCATAGTCTCGACTTCATTACACTCCAACACTTTGGACTTCACCTCAAAGAGTTAAGCAACATCGATCGGACCAAGACCGAGCAATATCCGCTCGAAGAAATTCTTCCCTACAACGGATTGGATAGTAAATATCATAGACTGAACTATATCGAGCAGGCCAAACGTATCCGAGATGAGGGACTATCGGAAGTCTACGAACATCAATTACGGCGCATCCCGACGCTTGTCCTGACGCAGCTCAAAGGCGTCCCTGTCGACCAGAACGCCGTCGAAGGCTTTTTCAAGAAGTATACGAAAAAGCTTGGCACCATCGAAGAAAAAATCTTTGCCCTCAAATGCGTCGCCACATTCAAGAAACAAAAAGGAAAGGCGTTCCGTCCCGGTTCCAATCCTGACGTCCTGCATATGATCACCCGTATTCTTGGGCATAAGGCCAAAAATGTCGATGAAGAAGCCCTCTCGAAGATTGATCATCCCTTCTGTAAGTTGATCCTGGATTTCCGCACCACGGCCAAGATGATCTCGACGTATATCAAGCCTTACCAGGTCGGATCGCCTGATCTATGGCCTGATGGTCTGATTCATCCAATCATTAGCACGACAAAAGTAAGGACATGGCGCACCGCAAGCCAAGCCCCAAATGCGCAAAACCAGCCTAAACATGGCAAAGAGAAGGAGCTTCGTGCACAGGTCTCGGGAGGCAGCGATATCAAGGTCGTATCATTTGATTTTGCCGGTATCCAGGCCCGAAACGTTGCCATGGAATCCAAGGACAAGGCCTTGGTCAAAGCCTTTTGGAACCGGTATGATATTCACAAGGATTGGGCAGAGCGCCTGATCCGTATCTACCCACAATGGGTAACTGAGGGTGTAAAGGCACTCAAGGACAAAGACATATTCAAGGCTTACCGACAACGCGCCAAGAACGAATTTGTCTTTGCCTCATTCTTTGGGGCACAACCCCCGAAACTATCGCGAGCATTACGCGTACCGGAACCTATCGCGTTGAAACTCTCGAAGCAGTTCTGGGATGAGTTTCCTGATATCAAGGGCTGGCATGAATTTCAACGCGATTTCTACTACGAGAATGGATACATAACTGGGTTATCGGGGTTCCGTCGTTATGCTCCCGTATCGCCAACCGAAATGATAAATAGTCCTATACAAGCGGATGAATCAATTATTGTCCTTGACGCAATGGAACGTCTGTCTGAATTAGAGGACGATAGGTTCCAAGCCAACTTGGAAGTGCATGACGATTTGACGTTTCTGTGGCCCAAAAAAGAGATCGAACGTAATTCAGAGGTAGTCCTCCGCGAAATGCTCCGGGTCACCTTCGATTGGGTAATAGTTCCCCTTGAGGTGGAAATGTCTGTAGGAGATAACTGGAGTGATATGCACGAAATCGGTAAGTTTGAATCAATCAAATCAGGCGGGTTCCGGGAGATCAAATAATGGAACAGTATCTGCGATTGTTTCGCGAACAGGGTTGGCGTGTTGCTATTCACAACGACTACATGCAAACTGTCCGAGATAGCGAAGAGAATCATCGTGGGGGTGTAGTCCTTATGACCTTTTGGTTATTCACACATTCTATTCGATTTATCTACGCCAAAGGGGAAGGGAAAACCGACATAATAGCCCTGCAAGAATGTCTAAAAAATGCAATGACAGTTGATAGTAAATTGAAAAAAGCGGCTCAGTTACTAGGACTCATTAAATGATAGTCCTTGTCTGCGGAGGGCGGGATTTTACGGATTACAATTGGCTTGCCAATACGCTTGAAGCCGCAATTGTCTATGGTAAGATGGATATCACTCAAATCATCCATGGAAATGCCCGTGGTGCTGATCGTCTAGCGGATCGTTGGGCCAGCAAAATGGGTATCCCCTGTCGACGTTTCGACGCTGACTGGAAAACACATAGACGGAAAGCCGGACCTATCCGCAACCAGCAGATGATTGACGAGGGTAAACCCGATCTCGTCATTGCCTTTCCAGGTCCACCTGGAACAGCCGATATGACCGCCCGCGCAAAACGTCATGGCATTCCCGTTACAGAGGTTGTAGATTAAATGACAGAGGCTTTGCACACCCTGTATCGCCCGCAAACATTCGATCAAGTCGTCGGACAGACTGCGGTTATTACTTCTCTCAAAAATGTGATCAAACGAAGAGGCGCACAGGCTTACTTATTCTGCGGACCAGCAGGTACGGGCAAAACTACGCTAGCGCGGATCGTTGCATCAGAACTCGGCTGCGCACAAAATTCCATCATGGAGATCGATGCCGCTACATTCACTGGCATCGATGCAATGCGTCAGGTACAGGAGACGGTCCAGTACAAACCTTTTGGCAAGTCTGAGCACCGCGCTGTTCTAATCGACGAAATCCACAGGCTTAGCCGAAACGCATTTGACAGCTTGCTCAAGATAGTCGAGGAACCTCCTGCTCATGTAACATGGCTGTTTGCTACCACAGAAGTCAACAAAGTTCCAAAAACCATCCAGACCCGGTGCGCCGCCTTTACTCTCAAACCCGTTAACGACAAAGACCTGTTGGGTCTGATCGAAGAGGTCTCGGTCAGCGAGAAGATCAAGCTCAGTGATGGGATGGCGGATATTATCGTCCGCGAATCTGGGGGTTCGCCGCGCCAGGCGCTTGTCAATCTGGCACTCTGCCGTGATCTGAAGACCCGGCAGGAGGCAGCGCAGGTTCTACGTTCGGCCCTCTCATCCGACCCCGTCCACGAACTCTGTCAGTATGTATGTAATGGCGGTAGCTGGCAAAAGGCGATGGCAATCATAGCTAAGCTCGAAGATGAAAATCCTGAAGGTGTTCGCTTGGTGATTGTCAATTATGTGGGCAAGGCTTTGCAAAGTGCGAAATCGGATGACGCCGCCTGTCGGTTCCTGAGTATACTCGAGGCCTTCTCAGCACCGTATAACAACTCGGAGAACCTTTCTCCGTTGCTCTTGTCCTTGGGTCGCGTTCTGTTTGCACAATCGTAATGGCAATTTTCCAGCTTACGGAACTCATTCAAATGAAGACCCCACTTGGGGATGGGTGGGCAATCGTACTCGAAACGACAGCGCATGACTACTTTTGGACCATAGCATTAGAGAGTGGTGCACTTGTTACCTTCACGCAGGATCGTATTCGCATAGCCGAAAGTTATACGCTTCATCGCGGACTCAATGATGCCCGAATGCGGGACATCATCAAACCCAAGGTATGATTGAACATGGCCCAGAAAATTAAACGCGTAGTACCGCAAGCGAATGCTGACGAGCCTCCTTTCCAAGAGTTGGAGGCCGGTTTGATTATCGATGAGCATGCGCTCGATGAAGCATTGCTGACTCAAGCGGACTCCTTCTACAGAGTAGCCCAGCGATTGGCTACGCTCATTTCAGAACGGGATGGCGCCAAGCAACATTTGGAAGAAGTCGAGGCCCGCGTCGATGCCAAGGTCCGGCACGATGCCGAGGTTGCTGGTGAGAAGATTACCGAGCGTGAAGTCGCCAGTCAGAAAAGCCTTCATCATGACGTCCAGAAAGCAAACAAGGATTTGCTCGATCTGAGTTACGAAGTCGGGCTTGCGTCGGCGTTGAAGGAGGCCTTCCAACAACGCAGCTACGCGCTTGGAAAACTCACTGATTTGTATATCGCAGGATATTTTGGGAGCGATGTTCGTAGTTCGGGGGCAACTCAAATGAAAAACAGTACCGGGGCTCAGGCTAAACAAGCACTTGATCACGCCCGTCGGAGTCAAACCTGAGAGCAATGGACATTTTCATTCTCCTCTTGCTAATCGCCATCCTTCTCATTCCCTATGGGTATGTTCTTGTTCGAGGCATGAGCCGCGCTTACTTCAAGACCAAATGGGAACACCACCAACGTATTATGAAAGACCTTGATCCCAACCCCGAACAGGAGCCCCGTGATGGCGTTTAAGCCTGCAGCCCGTACCAGTTCATCAAAACCCGTTGCCAAGAAGCCTTCCGGTTTTGTCTATCATCCGCGATCCGCCGAGGCGATCAAGGCGCGCGCTGAACGGACCGGCGGACGTTTCGATTCTCCGTTCAAGGATAATACCGATACGTTCCGCCCCAAGGTCGGGGACAACCTCATTCGTATTCTGCCGCCGACCTGGGAACCCCACGACCATTATGGTTTCCAGATTTGGGTGCATCGGCGCATCGGCCCCGACTCGTCGACCTACCTCTGCCCGCGCGAGATGTTGAACAAGAAATGTCCCGTCTGTGAGGCGGAAAAGGAATCGCGTGACGCCGGCGAGACCGATGAGGCCAAGGCCTTGGCGCCGGCCGAACAGTTCGTCTGCTGGATTGTCGATCGCGATGACGACAACCCAATCGCCAAGATTTATCCTCTGTCATGGACCCAGGACCGCGATCTCGCAGCCCTTTGCCACAACCCACGTAAGGGCCAGGTCCTTCTGATCGACCACCCCGACAAGGGCTATGACATCATCATCAAGCGTCATGGCCAGGGACTCAATACCAAGTATCAATTCGCCGTCGATCGCGAAAAGACGCCAATCTCGGATGACGGCAAGGTCCAGCAGGAGATCCTGGACTTCATTACCGAGAATCCGGTTCCGACCATGCTCAAGTATTACTCTTACGAGTATCTTGAGAACGTCCTGTCGGGTGGTGCGGAAGAGGCTGATCCCGAGCTTGACGAGACCGACACAGAAGCCGCCGAAGAGGCTGAAGCCGAATCCGACAACGAAGAGGAGGAAGCCCAGACCGCCGCCCGTGGACGTAAGCGACCGCGCGCCGAGCCCGAGGAAGAAGAGGTCGAAGAGGAAGTTGCGGAGGACGAAGAGGGGGTAGTTGAGGCGGAGGAGGAGGAGGAAGTTGAAGAGGAACCCACTCCGCGCCGGGTTGCCGCGAAACGTCCGGTTGCCACTGCCAAACGCCCTGCGCGCCGTCCTGAACCCGAGCCGGAAGAAGAGGAAGAGGAAACCGTCGAAGAAACCGACGAGGAAGAATATGATCCTGAGACGGGTGAGATCATAGAGGAGGAAGAGGTTGCTCCGCGTCGGCCCGTTCGACCTGCTGCCCGGCCCGTGGTCAGAACGGGAAAACCCGCAGCCCGCCCCGGCGTGACCCGGGTTGTCCGGCACCCTCGGTAGAATCGGCCAGAAACCGATGTGGACGCGCGCAATGGGGCAGGGCCCTATCTGGGTAGCCCTAATTTGGAACCCCCTCCTGCGCGCGTCCTATTGGGTTTCGGACCCTATTTCCATTGCTTATGGGCCATTAATGTTGGTTATTGCCTATGGTTGAGCGGATTGGGAAGCCCAAGGTAGCCAAGCCTGGAGGCAATTACTTCAGTCGAGCCAAAACTGACATCCAATTCTGTAAGTCTGGATGTCAGACCCTTGACTTGGCTCTTGGTGGTGGATGGGCAGAACGCCGCATCGCAAATATTGTCGGCGATTCTAGTAGTGGAAAAACTTTACTTGCGATCGAAGCTGCCGCCAACTTTGCAATCAAGCACAAAAAGGGTCGGATTCGTTACCGTGAAGCCGAATACGCCTTCCAACCCAGTTACGCCGAAGCCCTGGGTATGCCTCTCGACCGCGTTGATTTTGGCGACCAACCTTTAGAGACCGTCGAGGATTTATTCGAGGACTTAGATCAAGTCACAGCCAAGGCAACCCAACCCGAACTCTATATCTGCGATTCTCTGGACGCCCTGACGGATCGCGCCGAGGTCGAACGCGATATGAATGCAGGTACCTACGGTGCCGAAAAAGCGAAAAAGATGTCTCAACTGTTCCGCCGGTTGGTCGGACGTCTCAGTACCTCCAACGTAACATTGATCATCATATCCCAGGTTCGGAGTAAGATTGGAATCACTTTTGGACGTAAGACAACCCGGACAGGTGGACGTGCTCTGGACTTTTACGCTTCGCAGGTGTTATATTTAGCGCAGGCCGGGAAGGTCGTTCAGACCACGCACAATGTTAGACGTGCTACCGGCGTCATCGTGAAGGCCAAATGTGATAAGAACAAAGTAGCGCTTCCCTATCGTGACGCGACCTTTGAAATCTCTTTTGGTTATGGCGTCAACGATATTTGGGCCTGTCTGAGTTGGTTGAAGGTCACGGGCTTTCTTGGTGATTTGGGATTGACCCCTAAGACCATGAAGGATTACGCCCACGAATTAATGACCAATCCCGATCCGGGCAAGACCGCAGAAATCCACGAAGTCGTGGAGCGTCGTTGGTATGAACTGGAAACCAAATTCCTGAGTCCTCACCGTAAATACGGGACGTAATAATTTTCCACGTATGATTGGTTATCGCAATTGTCTTAGGAAGCAAATCATGAGCGAGAAATTTGACGTCCGTATTCACGTCCTGACGGCCGCAAAGTTGGCGACCATCATGCCGGTCCTGGATGGAGAAGCCAAACTGGTCAGCGTCGAACAGATCGAGGACAAGACCAAGCGTAAGGCTCGTATTGTCCGTCGTCATGTCAATGGAGAAACGGGCGCCGATATTGTCATGGCGCTGGCGAAGGGCGGCCACGAGATCACCGTCGAGCAGGTCGCAAAGGTCTTTCACGAGAAGGGGCTCAGTAAGAGTTCAGCGGCCCCACGCCTGAGCGAATGCGTCCAAACCAAGGACCTCGCCCTGGTCCGGAAGGGCGTCTACAAAATTCTTCCCAAGACCCGCGGTTGATCCATGCGCGTTGGCGGCGGCAAAGGGAAGGGGAGTTCGTTCGAACGTAAAGTTTGTGAACTCCTCTCTCTGTGGATTACTCACAACGAACGTAAAGATTGCTTCTGGCGTTCGGCAATGTCGGGCGGTCGAGCCACTGTTATTCACAAGCGTGGAGGCCAGAACCGACAAGCCGGTGATATCTGTTCAGTGGCTCCCGAGGGGCATGTTCTGACAGACAAATTCTACTTCGAGTGCAAGCATTACAGGAATATCGGATTAGAAACCTTTATCTTACGAGGGAAGGGACCTATCGCGGGTTGGTGGCGGGAAGCCTGTAAGCGGGCCAAGCAGCAACGTAAAGAGCCTGTACTTATCGCCAAAGGCAATAACATGCCTACGATAGTAATCACCAAACCAAACAGTATGTTCGATCAGAAGCCGGTCGCACGTCTGGGTTGGTCATGTAATATCGGACTCTTGGATCGTATTCTAAAGACAAGGTTCGAAGGCGTAACGCCTAAGAAGAGAAAGACGATACTTGTATTTCCAGGTGATCCAGATTTGGAGCTGAAATGACTAAAGATTGCTCTTGCCCGAAGTGTGTTCAACTCTGTCGCCACGCTCCTGGCTGGATGTCACCCGATGATGCGCGTAAGGCTATCGGGGCCGGACACGCCCCTAAACTCATGGTGGATTACCTTCTAAAGTCGGAAGGCAATATCTATGTCTTGGGGCCGGCTACGCGCGGACAAGAAGGATATCGCGCCAAGAATACCGACGAGTTATTCGGTGGCGGATCAATTTTTGATATGTTCATACGCTCTCCTCCTCCTAAAGGAGTTTGTACATTCTTCAATAAAGACCGCTGCACACTTCACACAACTGACTTCAAACCACGTCAGTGTCGTGAGACTTATGGCTGTTCTAAGGAAGGCCCCAACAACTACGCCATGGCCGAGGACTGGAACAATCCAGAAGCCCAAGCACTCGTTCGTGAATGGATGAAGCTTGTTGGTCTGGAAGAGGACGTTCTGGAGGAGTGTACGTGACCGAAACCACAGAAGCGGTTTTACGTGAACGTGCTCGGTGTGAGGCAATTTGTGCTGACCTTGAAGCTCGCTGGCGTGCGTCGGCTCGGAGGCTCCGGTACGAAGGAACCTGGAACACAGGTTGGCCTTTCTATAAGAAGTTTGTAGCTCCAAAATGGGAGCAAGCTGCCAAGGATACCGAGGCAGCGGCTGACGGACTTGCTGCAGTACGTAAGATCATCGCCAGTGGAAAGTCGCTCTGATGCCAGAAATCGAACTCAAACCTGTCAAAAGTAGTAATATCGAAGCTGTCGGCTACGACGAGGAGACGGAGGAATTGCGCATCGAGTTCAAAGGCGGTGGAATTTACGCCTACGATTCCGTGCCGCAATTCGAGTACCGGGACCTGCTCGACGCCAAGAGCATCGGCGGGCATTTCCACAAGAAGATCAAGGACAAGTTTCCGACGAGGAAATTGAAGTGATAAAATTCCTGGAACGGTGTGAAGCCATGAACGCACCTTTATTTGTAGCTGGAATTTCATTTATGCTCAATGAGTGGAGCTTTACTGGCTTTTGTTTAGTTGCAGCTTCGTTTCCTTTATCAGCAAGAGAATGGAAATGAAAGTCTACGCAGTCAGACAGAAGTCTACGGGTCTCTTCATTCCACGCCTGGAAACGGGTAAGCGTCGCGGGGGCTCTCACCTGGAGCCTTCCAACGAGCGTGAGCCAAGGGTATTCCACAATCGGCTCGCGGCCCGCACGTTCTTGAGTAACTGGTTGAAGGGTATTTATAGACATGAAGTTTATATGACTATGGACGGTCCAGAGGATGATGGAAATACAATCGTTCCGCAGCCACACCGCAAGAAAGAGGACATGGAGATCGTAGAGTTTACTTGTTTTGAAATTGCTCCAAACGGTCCAAATATATCCCAAGTTATTGATGAAATCGGTGGTTCCAAATGATTCTTTGCACCGCAGATCTACACCTCAGCGACTTGCCAAGAGACCAGTACCGCCACGACTGGATGCGGAATATATTACCGTCCTTGCTGCGAAAACACCAAGCAGAACTGCTGATAGTTGCTGGTGATTTCAGTGACGATAAGGACCACTTAAGTTCTTGGCTCGTAAATCAAACGGTTGATCATTTTTCGGAACTTACTAAAATCTGCCCAACGATTTTGTTACGCGGAAATCATGATTACGTCGAGGCGGACAATCCGTTCTATGAATTCCTCGACAAAATTCCAGGCCTGACCTGGATCAATACTCCTACTTCTGCGTCGCTAATTCCGTCCGCAGAAATCCTTGGTGACGCACTCTTTCTACCTCACACCAATTTCTACAAACAAGAATGGGGCCTTCATACAGGTTGGGAACACGACCTTTACCTGACCCACCAAACCTACGCAGGAGCTTCCATTGGCCCTCGCAAATTGGACGGAATTCTCCCAAGCATCTTTCCAAAAGGTGCTCTTGTCATCTCTGGAGACATCCACGTTCCACAGGAATTCAACCAAGTTGTTTATACGGGATCTCCGTATACCTGCGACTTCGGAGATGCGTTCGACCCAAGAGTCCTTCTCCTGGACCCCAAGACCCTCAAGTACAAATCCATCCCCAGTCCCGGACCACAAAAACGTCTGCTGGAGTTCACTTACCCAAGTAGTCCTACTGGACTTGCCCTCGCTAACGCCCCCACAAAGGCTGCTGCTGGAAAAGCAAATCCTGGAGATATTGTCAAAATACGAATTGACATTGAGCCTGCCCAAACCCCCCAGTGGCAATCCATCAAAGACGAAGTCCGCAAGTGGGCTGAGAATCACGAATATAACGTCTACTTGATCCAGCCCAAGGTCAATTCTGCAGGCACGAAGAGTATGTCTAAACGTAGGGTCGGAAGCAAGAGCGATACGGAACTGCTGGAAACCTACGCAGGTGCTCGCGCTGTCAGTGAAGCGACGTTGGCGACCGGCAAACGCTTAATGGAAAAGGCATGAAGCGTCTAGAACTCAGAGCCTACTTCTGCGAGACCCTTATCGGTTGGGCGATGCAAGTTTGTCCGAAAGGTTACGTACCTTCGTATATTCAGTCGTGTTTGGATTTCTATGACAGGGGTCGTATCGAGGGAAAGAAGGGGGAAAATGTCGGGGGGAAGTTGGGGGATGTCAAGCATGCTCCGTGAAGAGATCAAACGGCTGGCAAAGAGCATCGCGGACGAACTTTGGGAAGATGCTCTAGCTGGCAAACTGCCCAAGATCGGGATTGACGAGGTCCGTGTCTTCATCGTGCGGATCGTACCCAAGAAGCTGAACCACGAAGCGGCGGAACTGTTGGAAGAGCAGACGCTGCATTACTTGATAGAGAAGGTCGGATGAATGCCACTCGTTTGTATCGTACGGGGATACGTTACGCCTAAATCTGACAACGCTACTGTTAATAAATTAGGAGGGACTGTCTGGCTCTCTGTTGAAGAAGGCTACGAACAGTGGACCGATAATTTTGATTGGGCTGAGCCCTATCCCTCCAAACAAGAAGCCCAAGAAGCGGTAAAATCCTGCCCCGGCCCTTGGTACAATATTCCAGACCCGGACTCAATCACTTATTTGGAAGCGGCTTATACCCCGCCCAAAAAGGCACAGTTAGCGCTGACTGGCAAAGTCTGGATTTAGATGATCCTCGATTTTGCCAAACTCGTCATCGTCAATTTTGGTTCGTTTCTAAACGAGCACGAACTTGACCTCGCCTCATTTGGTCCAGGTCTGCATTTCGTCAAGGGGCAGAACAAGGAGGAACCCAGACTCGGTTCTAACGGAGCGGGCAAGAGTTCCCTTTGGGGGGGCCTCTGCTGGTGTCTCTACGGCAAGACCCCTGACGGACGACGCAACCCCGATATCCAGCCCAGGTTCGGGGATAAGGCAACGACGGTCGAATTATCTCTCCTGATTGACACCAAGCCCAGAACCGTAACCCGAACCACCCATCCCAATAGTCTCCTACTGGACAGTAAGGAAGTCGGTCAAGAGCAGATTGATCAACTGATCGGCCTGACCTTTGATGTATTCGTCAACACGATCCTACTCGGACAGGGTCGCCCCCTCTTCTTTGATCTCGCTCCAAAAGCAAAAATGGATTTATTCGTCTCGGTCCTCAATCTGGACCGATGGGATGAGCGCGCTGCCTACGCGTCAGAGGCTGTCTCCAGCCTGCAGGGAAGGGAATCCATGCTGGTTGGGGAGTTGCGGGGGATGGATACCCAACGGACCCAATTGGACGCGCTCCTGACCCAGGCAACCCGTCGGCGGACCGAATGGAATCAGGAACAGGAACAACTCCTGAAGACGGCCCAGGAACAACTCAAGGATTTGAAGTCGAAACGGGAAACCGTCGAAAAGGAAAAAGCGGGATACGATCTCGCTTATGATTCGGCTTCTACGGAATTGAAGGCGGCGCAGGTTACGTCCCGACAATTGGCGGACGAAGGTGAGAAACTCGTCGCCGATCGGAGCCCGTGGACGACCCAGGTTGCATTGCACAAAGAAAAAGCCCGCCAGTTGACTGACGAGCTTCAAACCCTGGGTGAAGCTGATGAATGCCCGACTTGTGGACAGTCCCTAAAGGGGACCAATCTCAGTAAGCACAAAGCGGAATTGAAGAAGCAACTGGTAGAAGCAACCAAGGCTTTGCGTAAGGCCGAAGGCGAAGTCCTGACTATCACCAGTAAAATACTTCTGGCCAAGCCCAAATTGGAACGTTCCCGGCTAGCTGAACAGCGTTTTCAGTCCAAAGCAAATACCGCCCGCAACTCTTTGGTAGGAATGGCTCCCGTACTCGCAGACCTTAACGCCCAAATCAATCAACTCGAGGCCGGAACCAAGAAGGTCGAGACCAATCCCTATACCGAACAGGTCATGGACCTGAAGCGTAAGATCACCAAACTGGGTACCGACTACGATGAATTGGATTTACGCATCAAGAAGCTTTCGGCCCAGATCGAGCGTACCAAGTTCTGGGTCAAGGGCTTCAAGGAGGTCCGGCTCTACGTCATCGAGGAGGTTCTCCAGGAGCTAGAGCTTACGACCAATGCAGCCCTGGAGGAAGTCGGACTTGTGGATTGGCAGGTCCAGTATTCCATCGAGAAGGAACTCAAGTCTGGTAATGTCCAACGTGGACTGAACGTCATGATCCAATCCCCCAAGGACAAGAGCCCTGTCAAATTTGAGTGCTGGTCTGGTGGTGAGGGTCAACGCCTACGGCTCGTGGGGGCTCTGGCCCTCTCGGAAGTGCTTTTGGCGCGGGCTGGCGTGGAACCTAAGATGGAGATACTCGACGAACCTTCGAGGGGCCTTAGCGATGTTGGGATTATCGACTTGTCAGAATTCCTTGCTGAACGTGCGAGTATGCTTAGGAAGACTACCTTCTATGTAGATCATCGTGTCGTAGAGAGTTCAAGGTTCGCATCGGTGCTGACTGTAGTTAAGACCAAGAAGGGTTCGGAGTTGGTGGTGTGAAAAAGGAACCGTGCAGACATCGGAGTTCTTGGATCGTCGCTGGCGGTAACGGCGAATGGTGTTACGTCTGCGGAGCTTACAGAGGGTTAACGCCAATGCAATTTGGATGTTGGCCGCGAACTGCGTGGATTAGACCGACAGGAAACCGCGACGACAATCCAGCAGAAAAGCTCAAATTTGCGGTTAGAAAGCGCAAACTAAAATGACCGAAACCGTTTCAAAGCAGAGTTACGACCTATCCGAACTGGAGAACTCCAACCTCCGTAAGCACCTTGCTTGGACCGGGCAATATCTCACAACCGATCAGTGTAAGGAACTTGCTCGGAGAATCCGAGGTCCGCTTGAAGCAGGCGGCGTCGTAGAGGACAGCGACGAAGAAAATTGGGAGTATGTTCGTGAGATCAAGCGGCTCTGCGTAAAAGCGGCTGAGTTACTCCGAGAAGTTGATTTATGTAGGAGTAGACACGAACCCTTGTCCACCGAATTGAGTGATTTAAATTGGTTTGCTCGCGCTGAAGACCTTGCCAATAAGCTAATAGAGTTTGATCCTCCCTCGGTCGAGGCTGGTTTGGCTGTGATCAGGAATACCGATGAAGTAGAGAAGAAATTCAAATGAAGCCACTCAATCCAGGTGAAACTTTGATCGAAAGAGTTGAAGCTCTCGAAGCGGAGTGTTCTAGGCTACAAGCACAACTTCCTTCTGAAATGCAAGATTGTACAATCCTATTCGTAGAGTGTGAAAAAGGTCATGGGCGTCTAACTGCCAAAAATTGGGTTGGACGCGACTGTCATTGGTGTGCAATCGAGAAACTAAAAGAAGCACTCAAACCGTTCGCCGCAATCCCGCTCTGGCGCGATACCTATCCAGACGCCCGACTCGACAGTCTGGCCGCATACCAGATGATGGGTTACGTCAAGGTCGCGGACGTTCGCGCTGCTCGTGAAGCAATTATTAAGAAGTAGATGCTCAGCCTGTCCGTAGCTCTGCTTCTATTCGGCTGGCTGATCGTCGATAAGGTCAAGCGCAACTACGGCGCGTACAAGCTACGGCAGTTCACCTGCAAGATGTGTGGGCATGTCGTCGTGGTCAACCCGAACCTGCCGGATGCGTACCGGCCTAATATCTGCGTACAATGTTGGGAGAGTAAGCGATGAATACTAAGCCACCTGACGAAGAAGGACTTGATCATCTCGCCGATACAATCCTTCGTGAACTCAAATCCGCTCTTGCTAGAGAAACAACGCTTGAGACGGGCGCGTACTTAGCCGCAGCTGCAATGCATATTGCAATTGTAGAAGCTCTATGTAACCGCTACCAAGTTTCTGTAGCAGAGGCCAATCAGAAAATTGGGGAACACTTTAGCCAAATTGTGGCGCGTTCAAAGGCAATGACCAGCAGCTAGAAATGAAAAGACCCACCGTGGATCACTCCAGGTGGGCCAAGTCGAGGGAGGACGAATCCCCCTTACGGGGGCGTAACCACGGTCCCGAAGGACCGCTTCTCGTGCGCTAGGTTTTACTAGCGAAGTTCTCATTCGTATCAATGGGTCGTTTGACGCGATTCACGCATTTGGTTGAGTACGTATTCGGCAAGACCAGTCTCGGTCGTGCTATGAATCATTGTCCACGGCATTTCGATTGTAATGATTTTATCATCCATGACGATGGCGATCTTGAAACTTTCCTTGTCACGCGCAGCATTGATCTTTTCTGCGAACCGTACATCGATATTTTCACCACGCTCGGCCGCCTTAAGGGTCGCCGCTATCTTGTCGGCCTGTGCCTTGAGTGCGGAGAGCGGGGAATGCTTGGTAGTCATGCCCCAACCCGAGTGCCGTCATCCCAGATGAATTCCCCGTCTTCTCCAACTGGAAAATGTTTACCACACCCTACGCAGAACGTACCACTATAGAAGAACGGATCACGTGCGTACGTCTCTGCGATTGAGAACGACATCGTCGTCTGGACCCCGCAACCGTTGCCGCCAAGTTTTTCTTCCGTAGCCGGAGGAGGGCCCACATGAACATAAAATCGCCGCACCGGGCGAACAAAACCTCTACGGCGCTCCTCATCACTCAGGATAACATAACCCTTCTGCTGGCCATTCGGTTTCAGTTCCCGATGATCCTCTGTAATAGGACTACCATCAGTGAGCGTACGCTTTGTCCTATCGACCGCAGGAACTGCACCCGACGAATGGGCCAGATCATCTATCGTTTTGCGAAAGTTCATATCAAATCATACTCCACCGGGGGTCACGTAGCAATACACAGGATACTCCCCTCGCTGCGTCACAGCGCCAAGGAAGATGATTCCATGACCAGTTGGGTTTCCCTTATCCCATTTCATCTTCTTGTTCGGAACAGGTATACGTGAACCGGTCGCCAGGACGCCACGTCCATCGGTAATGATGGCGACGTAGTGATCCCCCTCGATCTCGAATGTGTCGGCTTCGAAGGCGTCAGCTTCACCGCAACAGGATTGCCAAGGCGTATCGGGCTGTTTCAGGTTCTGGAACCACTGGCGGATGATCTCAGGATTCCCGGTCCACTGGCCGTTGTCCCGGCCGTGGGCTGCTACTAGTGGTAGAAAGAGCATGAGAGCCAGAACGAGAAGGAGGAGCCAGACCCCGGTACCAAGGATGGTGACGAACGTAAGAAAGAGTTCATTAGCGTAACGTGGGGTCAGGGTTTTCTTCATTGCTACCTCAAGGATACGCATTTTCTGGAAGTCTGTCGGCCGTCGAGATCGGATGAACGTCGTCCATGACGTGATCCTTAATTCCTGAAGCCAACCACATCGCGTGAAGGTCTTTCGGTTGGTTTGCTGTAATCGTTCCACGCAGGCGGATTGCCGCAACCTTGTTTGGAATCAGTTGCGTGTGGTTGTATTCCGTTTGGTTGCTGGGTCCGTAAGGCAGATAAAGACCAACAGCATCAACAACGCGCTTCCAAATATGAGAAGCACTAGAACCCACGGTTCCGATTCCGGCGATATCAGCAGCCAACCCATAAGAATGCAGAGAATTATACTTGTCACTAAAACCGCCCACCCCAAAGGCGGGGGGTCTGTATGCGGAGAAGATGCCGGCATGTTCCAATCCCTTCTCCCGCGCAAGCCTGATAGCCTCAGCCAATTTGACTCGGAAGTCTGGATGCAATCGTCCAATTGCGACTTCAGGGGTCTGCAAGGACATTGTCAGGCCAACCGTAGCCGTTTTGATCAAGTAAAGCGTCGCCAAACGAACCCGATCGTAGGCCTCGGCCTCCAAACGGGTCAGGACGGGCAAGGACAAGGGTTCCGGGGTGGGGGCCAGCGATGCTAGGGAGGGTAAATTTAACGCGCCAGCGACCTTCTCAGCGGGTTTCACCGTGCCCCAGACCCCGAATTGGAGGAAAGATGGCCCCAGAACGACCCTTTCCGGGGTCGGACGGCCGACTTCGGCCCGAACTGCCTCGAGTTCCTTACGGAGAGCTAGGATATCGGATTGGAGTTTGAGGATTTGAGAGGGAGGCGGAGCCCCGGTTCCACCACTCAGCCGGGGATGGTGGCGATGGAACCGGCTCTTTTGCTGAGGAACTAAATTTGCGTTCGCTGCGCTCGTCCTCACCGTCCTTTCAGTCTGTTGACCCCAAGCCGGGGGATAAGTCATATCCGGGGCCTTTGCATAAGCAGCTAGGCCCAACGAAGAAAGCATACTGGCGGCGATGGTAGCTTGAATGAACATTCCCAGACCCCTCTGGTTGATTTAACTTGCCCCGAAACCATACTGAAAATGCTGCTCCTTATTTCTTCTTGGCAGTTGTCTGTAGCTGGGCACTCAAAGTCGCAATCTGGTCATCAATACCTTTAATCGTATCATCGATGGATTTCTGTTGTCCCTGAATAATCTGTAACGCAACAGGGTCTTTTGTCGTATGCGTCTGCAAATCGAGACGACCCTTGGCATCTACTTGTAACTGACGACTTCCCTTCAAGGTTTCGAGCCGACCGCTCAGGATGGATAGCCCCTGCTCATCCTGCTTAGCCGCGATGGGCGCGACCGCCTTTGTGATGTGGTCATCTACGTAGGTTATACCTGCGGGTTGCCAAAAGCCCAACCCAGTCCAAGCTATGTAACCCCCATAAAGTCCTACCAACATTCCTCCCGCTATTGTTGCAATCTTCCAGATGCCGGAATACACGATCTGAGCCGGATTTATTTTCCGGCCATCCGGTATGTCCATTGCTTTTTTCCTTTTTTGGGTTGTATTCCTCTTCTGTACCATCAGAACAAACCTTTTAAGGATAGATCTGCTCAAATACCCGAGCGACGTAGATTCCGATACCGATAATGGCTACGACGAAGAGGGACCACATAGCCCCTCTCAATCGAGTTGATTGATTCACTTGCCACGGGAGTTTACGTTTGAAAGCAGGCTTCATCTGAGACAACTCCAACCCAGCCGAGAACGCTGCCAGGAAACAAGAAAGGAAAGGACCCAAGTTGGGTCCAGTTCCTCCAGCATTTTATGCATCGTCGATGGGCCGACCGAAAACCTTCCAGCCCAACAACAGAAACAGGATGAACTCGAACAACGAACCACCGATACCGCTGAAGTGGGTGATCTGCGAACCACCCACGCCAGTGTATACAATGATGCCGAAGACGAGCCAGATAAGCATCAGCACGTAAAATATCAGGCGCATTGACATGATAGTACTCCTTCGTTACCCTGCAAACCCTCTAAATCAATAGTCGCGCTCGTCCAATGGAATAAGATCACCCTCAGTCGCTGTAATTGTCAAGGCGTGGTTGTCGAGCCGGACGCGCCAGGTCCCTTCACGTAATCCCTTCTCGGTAATCGTGCCGGGCAGGTTCGTTATTTTACTGGCATGGAAGTGCCGATAGAAGACCCGCTGGTTCGGCTTGAAGTCCATAGAGCCCCACCCCCATGAAACTAAACGCCATGATTTATAAAGAGAGCAACTGCGGCGATTGCTACGGAAATTGCCAGAAAAACCAATCCAGCAAACGTAAGGGTCTGGCTAGTATCCGCGCGAGTATCCTCTTTCTGCGTACGTTGAGAAGCGACCCCGACCTCTCCCCGATCAACGCGACTACTCAATGCCGAAATCTTATCGTTGAGGGAGTTAGTGGTAGTCGTCAGTAACGCTTTCAATCCATCTATCTCTTTGACGAATCCTACTTCGCTCTTGGCAAGAGCAGCGGCGTTGGAAATATTCTGAGCGTTGACCAGCTCCTTTTGTGCCAGCAGGGCGGCGTCAACGGCGATCTTCGTGGCGCTTGCGGCCTGCTCTGTCCGCACATCACGTTCGGTAAATTGCTTGGCAATACTGGAGAATTTTTCCTCGTTCAAAGCCAGCAGATTGGAGGCCGTCTCGGCGAGCTTTTCGTTGACTCGTTTCTCGGCTTCAGTAAGGGCCTGCTGCACTTCGCTCTTGGCCGCCGCCAACGAGACCTGCAGGGTGTTCTCGGCTTTATTCAAGGCTGTGGTAGTCGTAGCCTCGGCGGACGATAGAGCTTCCTTCCTGGTTTCTTCTGCTCTATCAATTTCTCTTGTGAGAAGACCGTGATGTTCATCGACCCGCTTTTCGAGCTTATCGCAGATTTGTTCTATGCTTTGGAGCTTTACTTCAACCAGTTCACCAAGCTTACCGACTTCCCGCTGCATTTCTTCGCGTAACCGCTCGGACTGAGCGGTCGTAAGTGCTGTCGGGTCTTGCCAATTAGGATCACCAGGCTTAGGCATTTTCTCCAAACCTCATTTTGAGGGACTAGCGTTGAACTCGCTAAGTCCCCAAATTATTTAAGGGGCAAGGGGTGGGTTATTTACCACTGTTGGATCCTGGAACTCGGCCACTGCCGCAGATGTAGAAACCGGGGTGGGCTTTGTACCAGGAGCCGCCGCGACCGGCTTAGCTGCAGCGCCAGCATAGTGCGCTGTAATAGCATCACTTGCCGCCTGTTGGATGATAGGCGTCAACGCGGCAGTAAGTTGGCTCAGGTCCGTTGCCGGTGGAGCCGTACCGGGTTTGCCGGAAATGCGAGAGGCGATGAAGTCGATATTGGCATCCGTGATATTCCCAGTCACGTTGGCCGGCAGCTTGGAAATCACAAGGTTGACGATATTTTTCTCGTCCATCCCCATGGACTTGACCGCACCCGGGACCATGTCCAGCACGTATTTAGCCGCCATAGCGGTCACACCCGAGGCGACTGGAACCGACATGGAACCATCCTTGGAGGCAGCATCGATCCGATTAATGGCATGATTGACGCCATTCTCGGCCGCACTCAGGATAGCGTTGCGCGTATTCTCGTCCTTGACATGACCTTGCAGCCAGTAGGCCAGGATACTGAGGACGGCCAGGAATACGGCCTGCATCGCCGCCTGGATAAGCGGCGCAAAGTCGAGTACTGTACTACCGGAGGTACCGATCATAACGCTGTAGCTCCTGTTTTGGGGAGAGCGGCTTCGAGGGCGGCTACTGTCTCAGGTCCAGCAATACCATCGATCGTGATGTTGGCACGATCCTGAAAGGCGGCGACCGCGTTTCTGGTCATGCGGCCGTAGGATCCATCAACAATCAAAGGCGGATGCGCGAGCTGAAGCGTATTGAGAGACTGCTGGAGCCAGATGGTCGATTTGTCTGAAGCGTGCTGACCACCAATGCCAATCAAGGTCGGAGTCGGTACATCCTCTGGAGCCGGAGCCGTTCCTGTACGAGGAAGTGATAGCGTAGAATCAAGTTGGACCATCTGCCAAGCTACCGGATAGCATCCGAGTTGACTATCCCAAGCAGTCGGGTCCCAGACACCGTCACTGACGTACTTTCCGCCATCATAGATGTTGGTGCCGGCCCAGTCATAGCCGGACTGCTTGCCGTGACTGAGTGGCCCGAAGCCGTTGTACAGGAGCCACTCGTAGATCGCGCGCTCCCAAGACCAGTCGTTGACCTGATTGAGACGGTCCAGGGTCAGGGCATCGATAGCGCCGGAAGCCCAGTCCCGGAAAGGCCCACGTCCACGTGGGACGTGGACTGAAGGACGGTTGAGAGGATCCCCATTGCCGAGATAGGTTGAGAAGTCGGCATCACTCTCACGCTCGTGAATGGCGGCGATGACAATGATGGGAATGCCCGTACCAACCGAAACGTGGGCGTACTGATCCTTGAAGGTGAGTAGGTGTCGTGCAACGACTTCAACTCTTGCCTGACGGGCAGGCAGAATGACAGCCTTGTTCAATTGAGCTGCAATGATAGGTTCAAGTTCGGTGAAGGGGTGTTGCATGTTATCGCGCTCTCCCTTTCAACCCCGTTGAATGCGGCTACCGCCGACGATGCCCACGGTGCTGGCACTACCGTGGATGGTGCATGTCCTAGATGACCCGAAGCAATTGGTCGCGCCGATGAAGCAATTCGGATCGTTGTTGTAGATGTCAGGCCCAACCTCGCAGTTGGATAGCAGGAGTGCCATCGCTGATGTCATGACGACGCTGCCGCCGAGGACACCATCGCTAACCGTGATGATGGATTTATGGATCCCCAAATCGTCGATCATGATTGCGGCGATGCGCCACGCGCCAGTGAAGTCGCAGCCGCCCGTGAAGTGATTTTCGGACAGGACGTCGCCGCCCCAACTCTGCGATTGGAAGAACGAATAGGCCGGGGCGATGCTGCCAGAGACATCCGAGATGACGTTGTGGTAACGATTCGATCCGACCGAAACGATATTGGCGTTCAAGGGAGTCGAGACCGTGCTGTCAGAGAGGATACCATCGACGCCGCCGTTGTAGATCGCGTTATATCCGCCGAAAATGTTGCAGCGATGGATCGCATACTTGACGTTGTTCTCGATGTGGATCGTGTTTCCGCTGACTGTCCCGCCGTATACGCTAAGGTCACGTAGTCCGGCCTGGTTGCACGTCGCGTCGAGGTAAATTGCCCTGGATGGGTTGGCAGTACCGACTTGCAACAAGGTTGAAGTCTGCGTCGATCCTTCGAGAACGACGCCGCCTTTGAGTACTATGCCACCAGGGATGCCAAAGCGGGTCGCGTCCATCTGCACACGCCCGCCGGAATGATTCGCGTAGAGGAAGTCAATTGCGGCTTGGATTTTCGTGGTGTCGTCGCTGCCGTCGCCAGCGCAGCCGAAGTCCGTGATCGCATTTACCGAGAAGGTCACTGCTTAATTGATCCGGAATGCTGATAACACGCTGGCCTTGGCATTACTATCAAGGGTAGATAGTATATTACCCGTCGTCGCGTTAATCTCACGACAGCTGATCGTAATATTGCTCGCTGGAGATGCCAAGTACCCTGATAGGGAGATTGAAACACCAATACCAGTTGTTGATTGTTGGCCTGTACCAATTGAAATTACAGTCGTTCCATCCCAAAGCTTGCAAAAATACTGCGCTGTCGCGGTGCTGGCATCATAGACAGTCACGGTTCCGCTCGCATACCACGTTCCCGTACCGCCCTGGGCAACAGTAGGTCCAGTGAAGTAGTTGTTGTTGTTGTTGAGTGCGACATTGGAACCGAGCGCATTAGTGAATTCAGAGAGTGATACTGCGCAAGTCGCGGTAACGCAAGATACCCCATTGCCTGCCGTAATGGCCCCGGTCAGGGTACCAAAGGATGAAACACCAGAGGAAGTCCCAATTCCAGCGACAGTGGTTTTCTTTATGGCTGTTCCCGCAATATCCCAGATAATGACCTCGTCGGTCGAAGCGGGAGAAGCCTTAAGGGTTAGTCCGTCAATTGTGAAGTCGGTACGAGCCGCCGAACCTGTTGTCACATTGCCAACGAGGGTGCTTGCATTGGCATTGTTGAGCATCGGGAGCGTAACAATTCCCGGACCTGTGGCGAACTGGCCGGCGGCAATAGTCCCACTTAAGCCAGAGAAGGGCACCACAGTGTAGGTCAAAGACCCAGCGGCATTCAGCCCTGTTGCGAATTGGTTTGATCCCCCCGTACTGGGGACCACCGTAATAGAGACCATCCCAGCATCGTTCTTAGCCGAAAAGACCTTCTGGGTACTATCAACGTAGAGCGCAGTCGAACCCAAGACTGGCGTTGAAGGGGATACTACATTTGCTAATGTGAATGGATTGTTCAATGCGTAGGTTGTCACCCCTGATGGGAACGTAACTGCTAGTGGGGATATTGCGGCAAAGCTGGCAGAAGTAGCACCACCTAGAGGCCCTATTGTAGTGCCGTTAATCTGCACATAAAGACCCGCCGAAGTCGTCCACGTATCCCCGTTATTGGGTGAAGATGGAGCCGTTCCAGGAGGCAGATTGACTCCGGCAGCGGAAGCAATAGAGGGCGTCGTAATGAGCGGACCACTCATGACGCCGCCCGCTGCATTCAATGGGACATATCCAAGACTATTCTGCTTGGCCGTAAAACAAGAGTTCCACTGGCCCGCAGTTAGCACTGCGCCATTGATAATGTATGGGCAAGTGGATTGCGCCCGTGCTCCAACAACGGAGAGGGTTAGGAGTACGAAGCTGAAAAGAAGCTTTTTCATACTCTATCCTCAGTCGTAGAATTCGTCGATGATAATGATACCAGAACCGCCCGTACCTCCGTTCGTCCCCCCAGAGGCTCCGGCCCCAGCCGATCCACCTGCAGCCACAGTGTAGACATAAGACGCTGACAGACTGGTGAGTAGTATCTCCACGTATTCACCAGCGGCACCGCCACCACCGGTCCCAATGGCGCCATTGCCGGAGGTACTCCCACCGCTCGCACCGGCTCCGCTATTTGGTATACCGGACACCCCAGCGCCCGAATATGAAGGGAGTTGGCCCGCACCGCCAAAAGGACCAGAGGTACCAGAACCACCAGTAGACAACCCTGCGCCATTAGCGGGACCGCCAAACTGACCGGAGTTGCCTGGGATACGGACCTGAGCAACACCACTACCACTACCACTACCAGTCCCGCCACCGCCACCGCTACCACTGACAGAAGCACTACCGCCCCCACCACCATTGGCTACGACAGCGCCGAACCCACTGGCTTGTCCGGCTCCACCGCCAGTAGCCGCAGCGTTAGAGGACGAACCACCACCGCCACCGCCGCCCCCAATCATTCGAATATTCAATCTTTTCGCATTAGCTGGGACGGTGTAAGTTGAAGTCCCAGTTCCTGTAAGCACTGTACGCGTCGGAAATGCTCCGCTAGCAGCAGTTGTGACGCGCCCCGTAGCGTCTACCGTCATCTTTGGTCGGGTATACGTCCCGGCTGCAACGCCGTTAGCTAGAATGAGATATGTAAACCCAGTCCAGTTGGCGCCCCCAGTGTCGGGGTCGCTCATATTGTTGTCTACAGTCGAGAGCCACCAGTTCCCAAACGTGGCGGACGCGATGACAGCGCCATTAGGATAGCCGCCAATCGCCGATTGAAAGGTAGCATCATAGCCAACCGGACCACCGGCTTGCTGCCATTGGTTCCACTGCGTGATCTGCTTCAGCAAGCCATTGAAATCCTGCCCAAAAGGGCCAACACCGCCCGCTGAAGGTACCAGGAATGTATTCGGGGGAAAGCCATCAGTTAACGAGGCCGCTCCATTCTGGATACTGATCTGCGAAGCCTGCGGGATCGTACGAATATACGGCGACCCCGCCGAATTGGCGAAGGGAATGGGGAACTTAGCGGGTAGTTGAGAATCTTGCATGTTAAGCGCTGACCACCACAGTTGCAGAAACGCCTGTTGGCTTGGGAAGAACTCCGGACTGCTGTACGATAACAAGCTCGACTGGAGAAAGTGCAAATTTGAACATGTACTGCATCGTCATGTTCTCACCGTCCACTACGTAGCAGTTACCGCGTCCGGGGAATAAGTTGAGCAAGAGTTGATTGATGCTTTTGATCGAACCGTCTGAGATATTGGCGAGCGCCTTGGCAAATATAAGCACCCGAAAGGCGCTATCAGACAAATTGAAGACGTTCGTCGTCTGTGCCCCAGAGTAAAAAGGTTGTTGATTAAATCCAGTAAAGGCGCCGGCTCCGGCTTCGTTGAAGCCAAAGTAGTTCAAGGTTCCCGTAACAGTAACTTGCCGCACAACTCCAACAATACGTCCCCAGACATCCAGGCCGTAACCCTGGGCAGAGTCCACATTCCATATGAAGTCATAGAAAGCATCCAAGTTGGCCGTCTGGTCTATGTATTGGAAGAAGTTCGTGATCAGCTGCGTCAGAATAGGAGCATTGGCGTATTGACTGATGACGGTCTGCCAAATATCAAAAGAAGGAATCGTCCCAATTGGGCTTTGCCCAATGATGAAACTTCCGATGGCGTTTCCACCGGGAGAAGATCCAGGAGCAAAACGTGGATATGGAGGGCCCGACACAGCTACGTCACCGTTACTGTCACATTAGCTGGATTGAACACAGGCTCTTGGTTAATATTGACGGAAACGATTGAGAGGGTTGCCACTGCCGAAGTGAACTGCTGCCCAATAGTTATAGCCCCACTCACAGTCGTAGCCTGACTTGTGACGTAGACTCCCGTTCCCCCCGCAGAGCCACTCGTTTGGCTCACAATTGTCGTACCTATAGGAATACCAGACCCAGCAATGATGTTCCCTACCTGGATGATGCCTGTTAGAGTAGTAACCGTGAGAACTGTCCCGGTACCAGTCGCGACACCCGTACCGCCAACTGTCAGGGGGTTACTGACTGTATACGTTCCGGTCCCACCAGCGCCCGTCCCAAGAGACGAAATCTGGGTACCTACGGATATATAACCGGAACCATCCGAAAGCGTCTGACCAACTCCAAGAGCACCTGAAGTCAAGGTCGTGACGGCAAGTGTCGTACCGGAAATACGCCCAATAGCAATTGCGGAGGCGCTGTTATTGGAACCGATTTGCAAGGAACGAATCTGCGCCCAGGAGCCCAGTGCCTGGATTCCAGGCATGTAGCGCGAAGCCAGAAGCGTAGATCCAATCCGGGCTCTTGTGCCACCATCAGCGCCTGTAAAAGCGGCTGATATTGCTCCTTGTATCAAGGTAGCTGCATTAGCTGGTACGAGCGGACCGCTGACAATATTGACAGCCCATAGAATTGCCAGATTACTTGGTATCTGGAATGATACCGCGTAGGAGGGAAGGGGTGGACTGTACCCCGAATTGGTATCGAAGACCGTTACAGTGGTGTTGCCATTATAACCACAGCCCGGAGCTTTCTTGGACCAGATGGCCTGGGCGACAGTCGCAGCCGAACCACCAACAGTAGCCACATAGAGCGAATTAGGGAGAAGAACAACCCCGCCAACCGTCAACGTGCCGTTGGTCGTGTTCTCAGTGACATAAGCATCAAGTACGTTAGGAACGTTGAGGACCGCGCCTAGGACAGAAGGAAGTGAGCCAATCGAATTGAGTGCGACAGATTGCTGTCGTCTTGCCTCAAACTGAGGGCGGGTCTCGGTATTGCGCCCGACAACACCCGAGACCACCGAGACCGAATTCCAACCTGGGATAGCCTGATAGATCGAAACCGCATTGGTTGCTGGTACGGACGTAGGTCCAGGAATTGTACAGGCAAACGAGAGAACCGCTGTTCCTGTAATTGGAGAGATCGACCCGGAGCCCGTGCAGGAGTAAATATTACCGCCTTGATCCTGAATCAAGGCTCCAATGGGAATTGGAACTGCCGCGCCAGAACACTGAATCTGCAAGGTGGTGGGTTGGGAAGGTAGACGCTCGATGAAGTAGATGCGTCCAATAGCATCTTGCATTCGCCCAGCTGCGAAAGCCGGATCGACTTGTTGCGTGTAGTACTGGAAGAGCTGATCGACATTCCCAATGATCGAGGCGAAGCTCGTCGCCATCTGTCCTTGGGGCGTATTGAGCGCAGGGTTGAGGTTACCCCCAAATGCTGCATTCAGATCGGCCTGGACGCCAGCGAAGATAGCAGCCGACGATGGAATAGTAAATCCAGTCGGGCCGAAGGTCGGCGAGGGCACATTTGTCATTCATAGCGCCCTTTTACCCAGAACCTTGCGGATTGATGACCGTAAACGTAGCGGTTGATGTCTGTCCAGCTACAGATGTGACTTCAACCTGACCCGTCAAAAGGCGGTTCGTGATCGAGGCAATTGTCGTACTCGCTGTAGCAACGTCAGGGACGGTCTCGGCTGCAGCATTAAAGAGTGTCTGCAGGAGCGTAACAGGTGCGCTCTTGCCCAAAACATCCGCAAAGTAGGGCACACCAAGCGTTTTGTCAAAATAGCATTCGCCTAGAAAGGTCTTGATCGCGGAAGCAGCATCTTGCGCTAGTGAGTAAGGCCCCGATGCGATCGCGATGTTATTGTTGACATCGAGTACGAGGTCATTCGCAGTGACATCCGTAAGGATTGTTTGCATTTACGGCACAGTCACTGGCGTACCATTGACCTGGAGTGCCCCAGTCACAAAATTGACGGCTCCAGGTAGGGTGATCATTTGATTCCCATTGACATCCGTAAAGGTGATACCAGTCACACTTGTGGTAATTTTATTGCCGGATGCGTCCACAATCGAGATTCCCGTAGAAGTGATTTGGACGTAAGTCGTCGGAGCCTGATTGAGAATGCCGCCAATATAGATACCGTCAGCGAGATCATTGCGGCGGAACGAGCCGGGCGTGACAGGCGTGCTCTGGCCATTTTTGATATTGGTAATGTCTCGGTCTGAACAAACGAGGTAACCTATATCACCAACGACTGGATCACAGATAATTGCATTAGCTCCACCCTGTAGCCGAAAGTACTGAACCCCCGAAATAGTGCCATGGGGCTGGGCGTTACCGTTGCCATCGATCTGGCTTACAAGAGGCTGGACATCTACTGTCCCAGCTACGGAAACTCCGCCTGTATTGTGGACCGCCGTGACTAACACCACCTTCATGGTGTTCATGCGGGCCAGCATTTGTCGAATGATAAAAGTGATCTCTCCTAATGGATCCGTTAGATCATAGGGAGACTGTTGGCCGTACCCAAAGTTGCCCATCAGATTGTCGGGACGGCCGTCTTGCCGGCATAGTCTGGATTGAAGCAGGCTAGTGTCGATTCCCACAAGCCGTTGGGAACGAGTGAATCCAGAGCGTGGTCTACACGAAGCACTACCCAGGTTCCGGTTGCTTTCGGAAGAGAGCTTTGGATCTGTATTTTCCCACCCAACGCAATCTCGGGATTGTAGATTGTCTTGACTGTAAGCCCAACCTGCGAGTACGAAGGGTACCCGATCATTCCAGTGCTCGGAGAAACCAGAGGCACAGAAAGAGTGTTACGTGACCCCCCTCTAGGCCAAATTGCTAGAACCTGCTTAGTGTTCACACCTGGAAAGACATCAGCTTCAATTTGCGCATCATCGCGCACCTTCTTCCACTGGTCAGCGTTAGTTCCGGGGAAGTAGGAAGGCGGTAGCTTGACATTCACGCCATTGTTCTCAAAGCCGTAGCCCATTTGCTGGGCCAGAACGCTCATCACATTGCCAACGTCTACCGGCCCGGTGGAACTGAATGGCTTAGCCGGGATGACCTGATAATCAAGCCCGGCAATGCACTCAAACGTAAACGGCACGTCTGGCGCTCTATTGAAGTCTGCAGTCGCCGACCAGATCGTGCCGATGAACACAACAGATAAACCGTTAACCGCGTCACCAGCTCGGATCGTAATTGAATTGTGCGCTATAAGACTGAAAACCAAACCAAGTGTGGATAATTGATTCATAAGACTTGGGCTTAGACCATAGACTTGCACGGTAGCCGTTGACCCTTTTGGCTGACCCGCGTATTGAATTCGGGCAGAAGTCCGCGAACCAGAGATCGTTATCGAGTTGGCATTCGGTTGGTTGGACACGTCGCTAGTAAAGAATGGCGCAGCATTGGTCAATGGTGACTGCGCGAGGGTAACGTCAAGTTCGATTAGCTTTTGTACAAACGAGTCAGCCACTAGGGACTATCCCTGATTTGGAGCAAGATCGGATGCTTTCAAATAAACCAATTGATACCTTGATCCCAAGCCTTGATAGATTGGATCGTTGCTTCCCTGCAAATCATTGAATACCAAGTCGCCAACAAATCCCAAATACAGCGATCGCACAATTCGATTCAGGTTCTCACAAAGAACTCCACCGATGATCAAGGTTGAGCTGATATACAAATTGCAGAACAGCCCGAAGGCTGTTTGCGTCAGTTGAATTGTACAGGGCTGGTTCGCCAGCTGAACCTGCAGGCTCTGGTTCGCCAATGGCTGGATGGGAATGATCATCATGTGAAAGGAAGACTCGTCGTCTGTCCGGAAGTCAGGAATGGAACGGGCTGAACATTGCCCAACCCTTGCTGCCCACTATCCGTAGGCGAAAGGGTGTTACTGAAAATGGACGTGGACGTCTCTCGGATTTCCAGGAACCAAATATCGACGATCAGGACCCCCAGTCCGTTGACGGCGGTACGTTTGAAATCAAAGTGACTAACGTTACAACTCAGAAAAACCTGCTCAGGCGTCACAATGTTAAAGAGCGATGTTGAGTTCGCAATGCCTTCGACAAGCGTCAGGAGCGAGACCCGATTGGATTCCGCACCGCCGGCCGCGACCCGTACCCGGACATCGAAGGGCAACTGAACCTTGTCGTAGCTCTGGAAGCCGCCTTGCTCGACCGGGTAGTTACTGATGCTCCAATCTTGCTTGTATTCAAAATCGATGATGGAGAAATTGCCAATCGCTCCGCCCGTAAGAAAGGAGCTAAGGGGACTCAAAGCGCTGGCTATGATAGGTATCCCAAACTCGGAATAGATGCCCCAGAGTAGCGGCTGTAAGCCCTGACTCAGGCTAGAGACAAGACCGATGAGCAACCCTGCACTCGGGATGGGTAAGTAGCTGGAGAGCGAAGGAACGCCAGGAAGGTTGGGGACGTCAGGCATCAGTAGGCACTATTGACGGAAGAACTACCGAAGGGCGAATTCAAGTAAGGAACCGCTCCAGGCAAACCTCTCGCAAATCCTCCAGCATCGGTCACCCCAGGCAGGTTCGCGTTGATAGTCCCGACATTGACTGTGCTTACGGTCGAGTTGCGTGTCGTGCGGTTATTGACGCTTGAAGCCGCAGCAGCACCTTTAGCCCCAGTCAAGGAGCCGCTGGCAATAACGACGCCACCTTCCTCGATACTGTAACCCGTAGCGCCTGATAGGATGCCTATTCCAGTGTCCCCACGAGGAACTAACTTCTTTACTGGACCTTGCGGTTCCAACCCAAATACTCGTGACAACCAAGCCGGAGGGGTTCCAAATCGATCATGAACATGTTTTTCTAAGTCAGTCTCGATCTTCTTGGCTTCAGGGCTTCCAGAAGGGGCAAGCCATTTAGTTAAAAGGGTGGTGAGGCTATTTATGGCAGGAATAAAGTAATTTAACAGTACGCGAGCGACGTTATTTGCCGCTGTATCGAACAACGTCATGCTTGCGATGAATTCTTCCGAGAAGGTTCCCACTCCATCCCCCGCCGGAGTAACCTTCTCGGCTGCTGGTAATCGCTTATCAAGTTCCAGCAGCAAGTTGATCATGCGCTCGTTCATGCCTGGGAATTCACGCGCCACCGCGCCAAATTGTGCGCCCGATACTCCAGGGGTCCGACCATAGCGCGACAGGGCTTCAAGAGCCTTGATCGGCTTGTCATAGTCTTCTGGACGTAGTCCTATCTGCTTAAAGGCGGCCAACAACCCCGCTGGCGGATTACCTGGGTTACGTAGGAAATCTTGCCAGGTATCGGAAAGTCCACCAATAGCCGCATCAGCATCTTCGGCCGAACCGCCGATGGATTGCATAGCAATACGCCATTTGGCGATTTCTTGCGAAGAAGCATTGACAGTCCGGGCTAGTCGAGCGGCAGAGGCATCAAGGTGCGTCAGGTGTCCGACTATATCCGCGATACCTCTGCCGCCATAGAAAGCTGCGACAAATCCGATAGCCTCGCGTTTAAGCCCAATAAAGAACTCAATGACCTTCTTGCCTTGGGACTCGACTTCCTTTCCACCTTTGGTCGCTTCTTCCTCAAGCTTACGGATAGAAGCCATTGCAGACTTCTGCCCCGCAGTAAATTTCGCGGGATCGAGCGCTAACTCCAGAATGAGGCTGTCGATTACAGTGGGAATTGTCAGTCTCCGTCGGGCTTGCGCTGACTCAGAATGCGTTGATTGTGGGCATCCACGTTCACGACCTCAAGAATGTCGTAGAGGTCCTCGATTGAGAGGATTGTCTTACATTCAGCCATTGTCGCTTTACCACCAGAGATCACCGCGCCGACTAACGGTGAAACGTTTACGTACTCAAGGAGTTCATTGCTGTCGAAACTTCCGAGATCAACTTCGACAGGCTGTCGGCGAAAGAAAAACCAGTATGCAGCTCCAGCACTTCAGACCGTAACCAACCCAACGTAGCAACCTCTTGAATCTCACCTGGGATCAAGGGGCGGGCCGAAGCCATATCTCTCTTGTCAGGAATGGCCTTGACACAGTCCAGCATCTCGTCCAGAAGTGGCGAAAGCTCCTCGAACTTGACCGAGGCTCGGAGGAAGACATTCAAGGTCACAATGGCGACCCCGACCATGCCGAGACTCTGGATGTTGGTTGGAATCTGGGAGTCGGAACCCTTAAGCGCCAGGAAGGCCCGCATGGCCCACTTCTCGGCCTGGGCGGCGGGCATTTCTGTTATGAGAAAGCTCTTGTTGACGTCACGCCCCCAGGAAGGTTCATTCGGTACGGTTACGATTTTCTGCTTGAACAACGAATCCACGGTTACTCCTTACGGTTTCAGCTTCGGGTACTCTAACTCGGGTTCGTCCACCTTACCCTGTGGCGGGTAATCCATCGGGGTCAGGAACTCGACTCGCTTGATCGTAATCCCATCATCCTGAAATTCAAAGGCCTTGACAAACGGGCAGTATGTCTGATGTAGGTTACCACACCAACGGCAAGGTTGTGACAATGTCATGGGAAGCTCTTGACTCGTGGGCTCGTTTCTTCCTAAGTCTGATAGGCGGAACGGCTGTAATGATGCTGGCTACAATTTTGCTAATAGCTACAAGGGCTCCATTTATCGGCCATTTAGCAATGACTTTTGGATGGCTCGTTTGTTGTGGATTTGCCTGGGCAATTTTGAATTTATTCAAGCTACCTAAGCAGCCTGCGGGAACGAAGACTGCCACCGAATCATGAACTTACGAGGCTTCAGCGTACGGCCCGCATTCGGCATGACCGGATATGTAATCAAGAATCCATTGGAGAGCGTCCACTTGGTTCCAATAGCGGGAAGTTTGACCTGACCAGAAGCTGCGTATTTGGTCTTGTTGGCTTGTTCCTGCGTCCACCATGAATCGAACACCGCATTGGAAGCCGAATCAGCTTGGAGCGTGATACTCCAAGCCACCGGGACGAAGACGAAGCCTGCTGAAAGAATGCCGTCTACGCCCATGAGGGTCTCACCCGCCTCCAGCGGCTCGACATCAAAGATGTCGTCAGCCGCAAAGCCTTGGAGCTGGACCGGGGCTAGTAAGACGTTCGGAATTGTCAAAATGACTATGCTATTGGCGGCTGTTATGTTGCCCATAGGATTCGGGACCTCAAGTTAGAGGGTTTCGACGGCCAGAGACCGTCGTGGACGCGTTTTCGGGGGTTGGGGGCTAGGAAGGGGCGGTCTTCGCGAAAGGACGCGCCAGCGACCTTCTCAGCCCGTTACTGGACCTCGATAGAAGCCATGTTGATCTGCTGTACCGAGCCGCCGTCAGCATACCATAGAGAAATGGGGGGAGACCCCCTTGCAGCCCGGACGGCTGGTGATGCTGGGAGAACCTGTAGATACCAGCCCTGGTTGCTGACTGTGCCAGCAACGTTCGCACCAGCCGCCGTATTGATGGCGATGACCTCGGTCGAGGAAAGGATGACCCCGACCCGGATTGCACCAAAGTTGAGAGCCTGCTGAATTGGGGTGGCAAGCGCCTGTTCGATCAAGGCGTTTCCTGCGGCATTGTACGGGATCGAGTTGATCGTGCCCAAGAGATTCATCAAGGCCAACTGGAACTGTGAGTTCATCCAGATCTGATTGACGTAGCTGTCCAACCACAGGAACGGTCCCGAAATCGATCCAGGATAGGCGAAGACGAAACCAGCGTTGGCTGTCGCGTAGGCACCATAGAAGTTGTAGCCATTCGCGATCAGATTGGAGGCAATGGTCTGGTTCGTGACCGTTGCCGTCAGGCCACTGTAGGTGTCGAAGGCGATAGTCGCCCGACCATTGGTCTGGTTGAAATTGAGCTGTGCGATCGAACCAGAGACCGCCGCGACCAGGAATTCATTGTTCGGGTCGTACCAGACCGAGGTTCCGGTATAGTTACTGCCGTTGACGCCGACCAGATAACCGAGAGAGGTCGTAGCCGGAACCGTCGAGGTCGGGCTTGCATCATTATCCCAGGCCAAGTAGGCGTAGCGATTATTCTGGCCGTTAGTCCAGGCCGCAAAGGCGAGTTTGTTGGTGTTACTACCCGTATTGATGGATCCGACAAGATCCGGATTGAAGGCCGTGAAGAACGTAGCCCAATTCGTCGTGACTTGTATGAGTCCGTTCATGAAGGCGGCGGGCGTCGTAGCTGCTGCGCCCTGAGACAAGACCGCCCCTGTGACCTGCGTCAATAGCAAGTTGGTAGCAAGAGCCCCAGAACCGAACGTGATAGTTGACCCACTCCCGGACGTAGCCGAAACTATCGTAAAGGCTCCGGATACGGAGTCGTAGATGACCCCTGGCGCAAACGCGGTCATACTCGCAGAGATTGCGAGCTGTGAGGCGCTAACCTGATAGGTTCCGGTACCGCCAGCTGAACCAGAAAGTTGTGAGATGATATAGGTACCGAGTGTGACGCCCGTACCCTGGACAACGTCACCGACGCCGATCGTACCAGAGGAAAGGGATGAAATTGTAAGAGTTGTCCCTGGAGTAAATGCTCCGGTACCGCCGATCGAACCCGTAAAGGTTGCAGCCTGCGCTCCCTGGATCAGAAGTCCGTTGGCAATAATCTGCGCCGCATTGGAGAAGCTGGTCGCAGCGGCTAGGCTGATCGAAGCCGTCTTGACTGATCCATCGATCGAAAGGCCAAGCGTGCCACTATAGCCTTGTAAGGTACCGAGCGTGATCGCCGAGATATTGCCGCCACGTAGATAAGCCGAAGCCGCATTGAGAGGGCATTGTGCCATCAACAATGCCGCCGGAACCTGGGTGGCGTTTGCATTACCACTGAAGTAAGCGTTAGCAAGCGCGGTCTTAGCAGCATCTCCCGCCCCAAAGAAACTGATGACTGCCGCCGCTGACGGGAAGGACTGAACCGTGCCAATTGGAATGCGCGTGCTTTCGGTCAGCGCCAGCCCAATCAGGTTAAGGCCTGATCCGCCCGCACTGATGACGCTCGGAGTTACCGCAACAATAGCTGAGGCCGGGATTGTCATTTTTGGCTATTCCTTGCGTCCGGAGGTCATATAACCTCTACGAGATTCAGGGCGAGAATGGATGCGAATTGCTGGCTCACAGAAATGTACTGGTTGGCCTGGAGACAGGCCTCAACGATCCAGCGATCTTCCATCGCCTCTTGGTCATTTATGAAAACCATCTGTTTGGGATCGTCAGCATACAAAGGCGCAACATCAAAACCAGAACTGATGAACTGATTTACTCCGTACTCGTCGCGTAGCGAAGTCGAGATGACTACTGAATTATCCGCCGATGAGGGGCCATGTACATCCAGCTGGATTTTCCACTCGGTAGGCTGAAGCAACGCCTTCAATCCAGCAGCCATCAATTGACTAGACACAGTCTGTGAATTCGAGATCGAATAAGTCCCTGGACCACCAGACCCAGAAATGAACGCTGTTATCGTCAACGAGCCCGTAGCAAGCCCCGTACCGAAGACCTGAGCACCAATTGCGATGGTCCCAGAGGCGACCGAACTCACGGTCATTACAGTTCCGGCTATCGAAGCCGTAAAGACTGTATCAGTATAGGTATCGACATTGGTCTCAAGACGCGTCTGGCTCAGCGGGGTCATCATCACGAAATCAGAGCCGACAGGCTCAGGAACGCGATTGACCTGAGACTTATAGATCCCAACTCCTGGCGGGAGAACAGCGGTCAGAAAGTTACCCAGGGCCGCAAAGACGTTGGCCTGATTAGGAGTAGGTATCAAGGTAACGCCAACGCGAAGTTAATCAAATCAGCGTCGGCTAGATTCGTGTAGACACCTTGCGGATTGGGAGCCAGCACATTACCGACACCGTCAACCTGGATTTCGCTGTCAGCAATAGCGTCGATGAGGTCAGCGTTAGTGGTTGACTTCGCAAGGATTTGCGCACGCGCGGTTGCGACGTTCATGGAGACCTCAAAGGCTTTGTAAATTGGTGCTTCCGGAACGGATTCGAACCGCCCTACAACGCTTTATCCGGTTCTGTCACGGACCAAGGCGTCGATCATCCAATGAGTTCGGAAGCGTTAGTAGGTCTGAGCCTGGAGCGCGGCTAGTAGCGCAGGAGATGAGCTATCGTTCTGTAAGACCAGAACCGCCTTTACCCAGTCAGGCCATTGTTCAGGGACAGCCGTGACGAGCCAGACCGTACCATCAGGGAGAACGATGACATCGCCGCCCTTGAGGGTGACTCGCTGGCCGGCGCTGATGACACCGTTGGTATAAAGCGTACGGAGCGTGCCATTCAGATTGAGACCCTCGACCTGATGGAGGTCCTTGATCGAAAGCTCTTGCACCTGACCTTGAACTACGACCGGGGAAGCGTACTGCGGGGAACGGGAATAGTCAGCGTTGGTGATGCTTCCGGTACTAGAACGGACAATGATCGGGATTGGAGGGTTGACTGTTCCAACCATGCCCTGGACTAGTCCGTGCATGTTCATTGGATAGCCGAAACGATCCCAAGCCTACGACATTCTTCCAAGGCTGCGTCAGCAGGGCCATTTATCCAAGATAGTTCTTGTTGCTCCTTAGTCATTCCTTCAGGTGGATTCATATGGGCAACAGCTTCACAGATAGGGCAATATTCTGTCCCATCCGGTTTCGCGCCCATAAGGTAGAGGCCTCCCATTTTCAATGCTTGACTAGTAATCATCCAATGACAAGACATTAATGGATCATAATCCGGAGTACCGCCTTTTAATTCAGTTACTGCATCAGTGATGGCTTCTTCACCACTCTTTGCCCCCAAATGGGATAGACCACGATTCTTAATTGCAGTCCGTAATTTATCCCAATGAGGTTGACATATACGCATTCGTCTATCTTTCTGATACATAACCCTCAGTACAGAACGCGACCGTTACCTTTGGTGTTCGGAACCCAGCATCGATCGGGGAGTCAGGCAGGATCGTACCAATGAAACTCTTGGCATCGGTCAGACAAGTCATCCGGTCAATACGGGGTTCCGCAACGATTGTCAGGTCCGAGTAGATCAGGACCAGGATGAAGGTCATACCAACTCTGGGTTCAACATTTTCTCGAAGATCGTGATACTGGTCTTACGTTCGACAATTGGACGGAAGCGCCAATTCTGCCAAGCACGTCCAGACCCATCAATATCAATACAACCAATTCCGTTTGTCAATGAATGCACCACGTAAATACGATTTTTGACCAGAGGATAGGTGCAATGCCATTTGTTCGCAGGCAGACTAGCATCAACACAAACAACTTTCTGTCCAACATGGAACATGAGGCAACTAAGCCGCTACCGGCTCCTCCAAAAGGTTTCGCTTGAGCCTAATGTTAGTCATTTGCTTGATCTGTTCTTCTGCTGCCGCACCGTAGCGATGACGAATCATACCTAGGTAGACGGGAGATGTGAAATACACCTGGAAAGCCATATCGCGGAAGGCAAGGACCTGTTTGGCCGTAAGACTCTGCGTACTCAACGGAAGACAATCTTCTGAATGTTGTGCGTAGCCGCTCCAATTCTTGGGCAGCTCAATCCCAGTCTTGACGGCTTCCTCGTATAGCTTGGAGCCAGGATATGCCATTGCCGAGTAGAAGTTGGCGTACTCGGTGTTCAGTTCCATTGCCAGCCTCAACGTCGCCTGCATAGAAGGATAGTCATCATCAGGAAGCCCGAAAATATAATTCCCAATGACATTAATACCGGCCCGTTGAATATTCCGTACAACATCCACAATGTCATCATTCTTGAGTGCCTTCTGGGCTCCATCGCGGACGTGCTTGGAACCGGACTCGATCCCGAGTGCTAGCCAGCGGAAGCCCGCCTGCCTAAGCATTTCCAATGTATGGGGCTTGACGGTATCGATCCGCGCGTACGCCCACACATTGATCTCTTTGCCGAGTCCGGTCGCGATCAGCTGCTTGGCAATTGCCGTATAGTGACGTTCATTGAGCACGAACATCTCATCGACGATCTTGAAGGTCTTGACACCGTAACGGGCATTAAGCATGACCATCTCGTTGACGACTTCGGTCGAGTCGCGCATCCGGTAAACGTTATTACCGAAAGGAGCCGATATGCAACAGAAACTACAATTTTTGACAAGAACGTTGTTCGCGTAAAACCATCCCGTAGCTGGAACCGTCAGACAGTAGACATCATGTACACCCTTCAGGGGCGTAACCGACACCACCCGATGATTGATCAGCTTCCCATCTTCCTGTTTATTTTTCCATGGATTGAAATTACGGCGGCCTGCAAAATCCTTTGCATGCTTTGCCTCTACGCTTCGATAAGCCCGACCAGTCTCATGATCTGTCCACCAGCGACGTCTCACTTCTTCACGTTTTTTAGCTGCTATACGCAACTTCGCAATATAAGCAGGATCGGCTGCACGCTTCTGAGCAGCCTTACGATAATTTTCAATGGATTTTGCAGAACGTGTTAATCCTGTTAAGCCTTTTGTAATTTTAGCGCGCCATTCGGGGGTCATGTTTTTAGCGGGATTATTTGTTCGCATCCGTTCCCCAATTTCAGGATGCTGAGAAAAATGCTCTAAGGCTGATGCGTAATACTCAAGGTTATTGGGATGATCATTTGTAGAATCGTGATCTACGTGATGTACATGCTCTGTCTTTTTAAGTCGACGTTTAATCAAATATTCCATGATCATCCGAGAACGGACCTGCCGCCCACGTCCACTCCAATTAACATATATACGTTCTACGTAAGAATTATACTCAAATCGAAGGGCACGAACATGCGCACCCTCAACAAGATTTTGAGCTTCGCATGCCCATTGTTTTCCCTTAGCTTTTGTTTGCCCCCACTTGAACTGAAGGAACTTGTGATCAGGGGTACAATCAATATGGGTTCCATCATCAAAACGAACCCGAACGAGTTTCGACTTTCCATACTTTCGAATATGGATAGAGTCCGTAATGTATGCTCGCTTTGATTCAGGATCAAAGGTGTATATAGGAACTCCCTTGTCACCAAAACGTTTTACGAGTTCTCGTATTGGAATATTCCCATAAATCGTATTTACAGGAGTATCTCCTGCTAAACATTTAAAAGGGCAATTTAACGTGGTGTGAATAGAAGCGTACGGTTGGCGAGATGATCCGTCCAAAACCTGCCAATTGTGACTTCGGTACTTGTTCATTGGGAGCAAGTCCCAGGCGTTACCGTGCAAGTGCTTCATATCAATTAGAGGGGCGGACGGGTTGAGATAAACATTATCACCGTCACGCCAAACGAGGCCAGGGATGTCGTCTTGGTCTTGTCCCGTAAGCAAGCCTAAGATGGTAACCGGACCCTCACCAACACAGGCATAGTCAATCGATTCCTCCTGCATCGTTCGCTGGGGAAGGGCTGAGACATGTCCGCCAACCATGATGATCGGAGATTCTACAGCTAGCCGTTTGATTGCTTTAGAAATAGCGCCAGCTCCTGGCATTTGTTGCGTAGAAGCTGATGGCTGATGCCCATAAGCTGCGATGCAAACTAGACGAGCCCGTGCCGCTAAGATGCAGGCTGCGACCTCTGAAGGAGAGAAACCTTCGGCTTCAGCGTCCAAAATCTTGACTTCAAACCCACGGTCACGAATATAGCCGGCGATCAGGCGTGCCCACATAGGGGGTTCACAGGCGACGAGGTTCTGATCCAGGTCGCCGTAAGCAGTTGTGCTCGGCGGATTGACGATCAACAAATCAAGCATTATACGTTTCCATACCTGGAATTTCTCAGCATTTTGTAGCCAAGGATCAGCTCTTTAATTCCGGCATCGAGCGAGTACTTAGGTCGCCATCCAGTGGCTTCAATCTTGGTATTGGAGACAATCATGGATGCTTTTCCGGGGGCCAACGATTGCCACTTTTAATTGAACAAATATGTGCGTAATGAACTCCAAATCGACGGCTGAGCGCCATCATACCTTCTTTACTTGCCCTAATATAATCAACAATTTCCCACGTCAGTTTGGCTCTAGCATTCTGCTCGCCCGGTTGCGACTTAGCAGCGCCGTTTGTACGACCCTTACGAGCACAATCAGACATATTATCCAAGTGCGTTCCTAAAAATAAATGACTTGGTCGAACACAACTTGGATTGTCACAGGTATGACAAACTTCTAATCCTTTTGGGATAGCGCCAAAGTGCAATTCCCAACAAAAGCGATGAGCTTTCTTTTGTACGCCAGCAATCTTTATCGCCCCATAATCACCGTTCTTAGACAGATCCCAAAACCAACATTTACGGGTCTTAATAACATGCCGCCAAAACCGTTGAACGGGAGTTTCGTCTGGCCAACGAGACATTAGATATTTCCGTGAACCGTATTGCGAAGCATACAATAACCCTTAATCAATTCCTCAATTCCTTTGTCCAAAGTCCATTTTGGCCTCCACCCAGTAGCTTCAATTTTAGCATTTGAAACTACATAATTCCTTTTATCCAGGTCTTCTCCAATAGGAGATTCAAGGAAGACGAAGTTGGGCACGTGAGTCTTAATTCTTTCGCATAATTCGCGCTTAGACAGGTTTGCGTCGGATAAACCCACATTGTAAATCTGACCCTTCATCTTACCGAAACGATAGAGCCCTTGCAGGAATGCAGCAGCGGCATCTCTAATGTGGATGTAGTTGCGTTTGAAATCCGCCTCGAAAAGTACTACCGTCCTATCGTGTACGGCACGATATACAAAATCGTTAACCAGCAAATCGATACGCATACGGGGAGACATACCGAAGACAGTCGCGAGTCGGAAACTGATACTGTTCTCGCGTTCCATCACAATCTTTTCGGCATCGACCTTGGTCTGACCGTAAAGACTGATGGGCTTGAGTGGACTCTCCTCGGTACATTCCTTACCCGGTTCCCCGATACCATAACCGCTATTCGAGATCGGAATCAAGACAATTTGTTCTTTGCTCATATGCGAGATTGCAGTCTGGACGGCACCGACATTGGTACTCGTAGCCGCCAATTGATCTCGATCACAGAGTGGCGCACCGACAAGAGCGGCTAGTGGAATGAAGACGTCGTTGACTTTTAGCTCTGACTCCAGAATGCGATAGTCTCTTGCATCCCCATTGATAACTTCAAAATGGGGGCTGGAACAAAGGGCGTTTAGCGGGGCTTGGCCAAACAGAAAGTTGTCAATGACGGTAACCCGATGCCCGTCAGCAAGAAGGGCTGGAACGAGGATACTTCCGAGATATCCCGCTCCCCCGGAAACCAGTACCCTCATCCAGAAACTCCCAAGAACTCTTCCTTTATGATTGAAGGTTCACAATGTCGACGCCTAATATCAAATCCGCGGCGCTTTGTTACTGTGACGAGAAATTCTCGTGAACCAATATCATCACTAAACAAAAGCTCGTAAGGAGTCTCTGGAATAAATTCTTTTGTCTTATCGACATCTCGTATATCTAAGGGAAGCCACGCAGCTTTCTCCGTCTCAAAAAGTAGACAAGCCCGGACCCCATTATCATCATAAGCAAAAATGCTGATGGTACGCTTCATGCTACAACCCTCTTTATGCCAGCCCCGCCACTCATCAGAATACGTTATCGGGCACGCTGCGGTCCTTGATTCTGATCTTGGTATTTTCCGTTGTATGGAATTTCCGTTGGCCGATCTAACTGATGAAAGATAACTTGGGCAATTGCCCATCCAGGCTCCATTTTCAGTAGCTCAAGATTATGATATGTAATTTCAAGCGTGAGGTATCCCCGCCAACCCGGCTCCAACACGGTATTTTGAACCAAAAGTCCACGACGCGCCAAAGAAGATTTATCATGCACTACACCAACAATGTTATCTGGCAAATTGAAACGTTCAAGAGCTGATGCTAAAACAAAACAACCATTATACAATGTAATTTGTTCCGCTAAAGTTATATCTACGCCACAAGCACTAAGTCCTATAGAATTACCAAAACCATCTTTCGACGATTCGTTAAGCGGACTTACTAAACCATTCCCACTTACACTAAACTGTCTGATTGTTTGGGCGCTAAGAACCAAGTTACACCAATACCTTCTTCATGATCTCGACCGCCCGACCAATCTGCTCCTCTATTGGGTACGGGGCGCAGCCGATGAAAAGTCCACAATCGTGGATACGATCCGCATTCGGCGTTTCGGCCTGAGACCGCCAGGGAGCCCCATAGGCGTGCTTGAGGAACGAGCCCCCCGTCGGTAAGCGCGAGTCAATCCCCGCGTCAGCGAGCTCCGCAACGAGTCTGGACCGCATTTCCGACGAAGAAACGGTGAGGGGGAGCCCAAACGGGCTGGGATCCATGCTCCGGCTGACCGGTAGTTTGATCGGGAGGTCTTTCGTCAAGTCTCGGAACAGGGCTAGATTACGTTGGCGGGCGACGATGAAGCCCTTGAGCTTCTTCAACTGCTCCCGCGCGATAGCGGCATGCATTTCCAAGGGACGGAGGTTGTATCCGAAGTGGGTAAAGTTGTAGCTGTCCTCGAAGGTCTTCGGTGGATCGACGTCGCGGGTCCAACCATGGGCCCGGAGAATGCGACAGAGCCTAGCGCACTCAGCATCATTTGTAAGTACGAGACCTCCTTCTACAGCACTGATCTGATGCGAATGAAAGAAGGAGAACGAATTCATTAGGCCAAGGGTGCCACAGAGATCGTTGCCGTAGTAGGCACCCAGGCTTTCGCAGTTGTCTTCGATGAAGTAGCCACCGTGGGACTCGATTGCGACCTTCAGGAAGTTCAGTGGCGCGGGGTTGCCAAGAATTGAACAACCAACCACCAACTGAGAGCCAGTAACATCAGGTAGCCCAGAACACCAAGTATTATCGCAGTCCTCAATTTTGAGGCGAAGTCCCGCGTTAACAAGCGGAGCATACGTGGTACTCCAAGCTAGGGCCGGGACGATAACCTGATCCCCACGCTTGAGGGGGTGTTCCTTTTTGGCGAAGAGTGCCGCAACCATCAACAGATTGGCAGATGATCCGCTATTGCACATAATGCCGTACTTCATCTTGTGAAAGCCGGCGAACTCCTCTTCGAACTGCTCGACCTCTGGACCCATTGTAAAGCGGTCAGAGGCGATAACCCGATGAATCGCAGTCTTCTCGCGCTCGTCCCAGGACGAAAATGCGGTCGGATACCAAAATCCCTTATTCCAAGGCTTGACTACGACGTCGTGCACGATGTCCTCTTACGTTTACGTTTACTATACGGTGCGGATTGACGCCGGGCTCTCTTTGGTCGAATCAAAGCCTGAACCTTGGCTCGGGCTTCGTTCACACAAGGAATGCAAAAATAATGCGTAACCCGATTTTTGTCGCGTCGAACCCCGGCCATAGTCTTTTGGTGAATTGGACACCAGGGCACGATACGTCCTGAATTAAGTGGTGGGATTTCTGTAGGCTCCCACCCGGCCTTGGTCATCTCTAAATCCCCTTAGCTGGCAGGGTCGGCTATGACCATCACCTTAGCCGCCGTGAAGGGGTAGTCGGTATTAGGCCGTAAATCCGGGTTTCATTTCTAGGCTGGTGCCTCCTCTGGTTGAGGGTGGGAAGGTCTGCAAATCAACCATACTGAGAAAGTTGCTCGATGCACAACGTAGAGCCCTCTCGATTTAACGCATCTCGATACAAAGGCATGACATCCTGCGCATGGTCGATATTGACGACCACTATGGTCTGTAACATAGCGCGGAATGCTGCAGAAAAGTCTCCCAAATGCTGGTGCCCAGGATCGAGAGGTCTGTCCGTTGCGATTGCGGTACGGATGATGACTTTGGGACGATAGGCTGAGTAGCGTGGGATGGCATCTAGGTGAAGTACAAGTTGACTCATTGCCAATAGCAAAAAGTTCACGCGCGGATAGATACAAATGGGCAGGTCACCATTCAGGGAGGCCCCAATTGCAGCACCAAGTTGCATATCCTCAGCGACGGGCCACTCGATTCGCCTATGCATTGGAACATTACGCAAAGCGTTGAACATCGCAGTACCCGGAAATTGTACCGCCTGACCCAGAAAGACAGAACGCGGATGCTGAGACAGCATCTCCATTGCTTTACAGAGTTCAGAGAAGTATGCCGTCTCCGGCTGCTGCGTAGGGGCGACGCGGACGCTTGGCACTGACAAGGGTTGATCCTAGAAGTTGACGCGGACGCCAGCCCCACTATGGGGCCAAGGCAATTTGTAGTGGAACGCAAGCACACCAGGAGCGTCAGCCTTGAACGGGTCGCCCCAAGTTTCCTGGGTTGGGGTACACACCGACTTGCCATTGTCCTCGATCACAAAGTCAAGGGGTAAATTGTGTCCTTGCGAATAGACAACGCACTCAGTGAACATCCCAGTAGCGGAAGTCATGTCCCCAACGAAGCACCAGACCCGATTCTTGCCGCCCGCTCGTTTGATGGACCAGGCAATCCCAAGAGCAATCGGCAAAATGCCTCCGACAATTGCGGAGGATATTATGCGACGTTCAGGATAACAAAGCGTAATAGACTTTCCCGCGAGGATGTCTCGCTTAAGTATTTCAGGCGGGACGCCGTGCAGTAAACATTTGTAGTGACTTCTCCAGGAGCAACAAACCCAATCGTCCGGGTAGACCTGTTTGAAGATTTTGATGAGTTGTTCTTCATTCCCCCCATCCAAATGTATTGGGGCTCTAATATGCCCCGCATTGAATTCGGCAGCGATGTCTTTTTCGAACGCGATGAGCTCTTCAGCGGAAAGCATAAACCACCAATCCAGTAATAACCGACAAAACCAAACCCCAGATAAAACCCGTTCTAAGTCCCTCTATGTAACCCGATAGCCTAGCCGTAGAACGTAGATTACAAGGACAATGTTCCCAATTTGGATAAGGGCAACGACCGCCAACAACGCATTCTTTCTGCATTCAATTCAACTTATCGAATTTGACGACCGTCGGCTTCGGCTTATTCTCAGGATCAGACTTGAAAAGCCAAGTCGTATAAGCATCCAGGTCTTCGCGGGTCAGAAAGAATTCCCATTGACCATCAAAACTTCCGTCCCCGTTAATCTCCGTAAGCATATCCGCAACGTCAAAAGCCATCAGTGCGGGCGGAAGGTTCTCAGCCTTGAGTTCGTCACTCCGATCGATCTTGATCAAAAGTATACCGGGTTCGAGGAACTCTACGATCTCACCCCACTGGCTGTACTCGTTACCGCAATGAAAAACAAACTTGCCGACGAAGCTGTTGTTCATGAAAATACATTCCAATTGCCAAAGTCCTCGACAAGTTCTGCTGCAAAACAATCTACTTTGTAGTCTTTGCGCCCACCCGCTTCCTCGGCAAGGATATTCTTTGCCGAATTCCTGACGCCATTGATGCTATGCGTCAATTTGAGAAGCTTGTCCTGCTCGGGACCACCTTCCCGCGCGTGCGCCTCATTCTCCCAAATATATCGATTCGTAAGTTGTATTAATGTGATCGCCATAATCGCACGGGCAGTCAACTTGTGGTCAAGCTCATTTAGGATGATGTCAATGTCATGAAGGATATCCGCGCGCTCTTGCAGATAGTGATCACGTTGTTTCGGGATGAACACCATTTTCTGTTGTGTGATCGTCAAGCGGTCGACCAAATCACTTAATGTCGGAAGATACCGGCGCTGCGGGATCTGATTTGGAATAGAAACTACTGCAGCCGCTTGACGTGGTCGCTGGGATGGAAGGTCTCGTGTTTGGAATCCCGGAATTCCGGTCGTCACATCCTCAGGCACGTCGGCTCCAAATTCATCCACGATTGACCCCACTATGCAACTGCCTTCTGCTTCCACGCCTCTATCGGTCTATTCATACCATCCAAAATACCGATCTGCTGGAGTGCCTTACCCACACAGTTTTCAGGAGAGAGCTTTTCCATGAACGCTTTCATCTGCGCAGCATGGACACCCTTCCAGGCCGTACGGGTAAGTATACACTGATCGTAAAAGCTTTCGATCGATGGCGCAAACCGTACGATCTCATCCCAAGGCTTACTGAGGAAGTGAGGTTCGGCGACAACTGGACGACCAAGACAAAGTGCGGTATTGCAACGCGAAGAACTGACAAGCCCCATCTCCTCGAACTTCCTGATCTGTACGATGACCTTGGCCTGACGCATAATCCGATCGCGTTCGGTCTGATCCTTGAAGTCGGCGATGATACGTACACCCTTCTCGGAAAGATTAGCACGACGGGCGAGCATCTTCAATATCTTCAGGCGGCGCTTGGTCAACGACCCGTAGAAGCCGAAGTCATACGTCGGGGCGAAGTCTCCAGTACGCACGAGGGAAGGTGCGTAACCGAGTTCACAAGGTGCGGCAGGACAGAACTGACCATACCACTTGGTAACATGATCACCGGGAACGAGATGGATAATGCCCTCGGCATATTTGGCGGCTTCCGGGAAGGTCTTCTGGCGAAAGACCATCTCCTTTTGGGTACCTTGATTGAAACCCTTCTCGGAAGGTTCCTCAGTCGCCAGGATGATGAAGCGTGCGCCAGATTCATAGCCGTGCGCTAGAAGCTTTATGGCGTCGGGGGTGAAGCCTTCCACCACTATGTTCATGCCCTGACCTGCCAGGGTATTCAGGAACATGTGATTACGTTGATCCCAAACTATTTCGTGACCTAGAGCCCTGCAAGCATGTCCGAAAATACCAACGACGTCTTCAAGTGATCGCTGCCCTAAATCACTGTGGTTGGCCATATTTACGAGGAAGTTCAAGACAGAACTTCCTTCTTAAATTCCTCCAAAGAAACTAATTCCCCCTCAGTCAACCTCTTCCTACCTTCCCGCACATCAGAAATACGTTCGCATTCAGAACAGTACGCAAAGTGATCAAAAATCGAATGCTTACGCATAAAACCGTAGCCATGGATCAGGCACCAATCATCGTCACACATTTTTACTCTACGACCTCGTAGGCTACGGCCCGCATCATATCACCGGTTCTAATCAGAGGTTTAGCGCCAAAAGTTTTTGGATTGCTTGGATCGTATTTCGTATTCCCTGCTACGCCTCTGGCTCTAAGGGTAGCTGGCTTCAGTGGTGGCGTATTTGTGTCTTTAATTGATTGCCGTAACTGCTCAGCAATAAGAACTCCGGCTTCTCCTAAAGCTAGGTTTGTATCATAATTATGCTTCTTCAAAAGCCCTGCAAGTCCCGCAGGCCACTCGGGACTCTTTGCCTTCACCATATTACTGAAGAAAGGTCGTGGAGGAATTCCTGCTCTCGGTGCACCATAATTCTGGATAGCGGCGATAAGCGCCACAGAAGTCCCGTTCGGATAGCGCGCACCGGCCAGAAAACCAACATGAAGCGTAGCATACTTATCTAATTTGGCCGTAATCTCGACCAGGGCCCTCTGGAGTTTGTCGCCGCCACGGATTTCGGCCAAAGTCGACTAGCCCCCAGAAGGGCCAGGGGCGGTCGCTGGGACGGGTTCCGCCGGAGGGGTGGGTGGGTGCCCATGAGCCCCGAGAGCCGCCTCCACGCCCGCTAGAACCCCGCTGGTATCGTTTACCTTGGCCTCTAGGGCTGTGATCTGGGCTTCAAGGGCCGAAATCGTCCCTTTGAGGGCCGCAATATCGGCCCGATCGGCCGCACTCAGGTCGGAACTGAGGACGGGGCCGGCTGACGCTGGGTTGGATTCCAATGCGGCAAGGCGGGCTTCCACCTTGGGTTGCCACTGGCGGAAGGCGATTGCGTCTTCGTCAATACCCATTGGGTTTCTCCATATCCGCAAACATTTGCGAAAACGTATTGTACATATACAGGTTAAAAGCCTGCTCTTGCAAATAAGCAGTTGCTTCCAATACAGCCCGTCTCTTATTTTCCCAAACCCAATAAGGTTTTGACTGCAATAAATGTGCGGGAATAGAAAACGCCTTAACTATCTCAGCCTGAATTTGATCGTAAATCTCCTTGGCTTCAGCCGAAGACCAAACAATTTCAACTACCGGTTCCATTTCAGAACTCGATCTGGTGCCAAGCACCGTTACGCTTTTGCATCGCCCAGAGCCGGTCAGCGGTGGAAACCTGGCCGAAGACCTCCACTATAGCCTGGGTCACACCGGGATGATAGCTACGACCCGCGTCGTGGGCATCGGACTGGCCTTCGCTGATCATTTGCTGATGATGAGCATGGTCTTGAAGTTCGTGGTACTGAAGCTGGAGATCATCCCCACAAAGGACGCCGCCATCACGAACTAAATGCGCAGCACCCACAATATCAAATTTAGCGGTTTGATAGCGATGATCGCCGTCAATAAAAACAATGTCAAAACTTTCATAGGTCAAATCCAACTTTATCAAAGCAGTAGCAGAAGCCTCTTTGATCACCTTCAGCCGCTTGTCGATCCCGAGTACCTTCATATTGTGCCAGAACAACTGCTCGATCTGGCCAGACCGCGCCGCCTCGTCCATGATCCTGTGGGTCTCGGAAACGTTGTTATTGAAGTAGGGAGCCCACTGGTCGATGGCGATGAAATTAGCTCCAGAATAGGCGGCTTGGTCCCAAGTGTGAAGGGACGCTCCGGCCCAAGAACCAACCTCAAGAACGGTTAATGAATTAGAATGAGGTGCAGATTGGTCCGCTATCTTGAGCAAACTACGGAAATGCGGCAGGTACTTTTCATATGGTCCCTGCTCCGAGATCAGGAACTCGCCGAAGTAGGGCTGGCCGCTTTGGAGGATTTCGTCGAGGGTCATACTATCTGATTGCCCCTAACTTTATGCCGGTATCGAGAATGATGTAGCCACAAATAAATAGTGCACAACTTGCAGCCATTATCCGAATGAAAAGTTCAAATGAACTCATGTAATTGCCAATACAAGAACGCAAATCAGAAAGGTCAGCGACCCAATTACGATCCAATCTGTGAACGTTAGACACATTTTACTTCTTCGGGATCTGTTTCAGGACCTTGACCAGATCGTCCACGAGCTTGCCGACGAAGAACGTATCGGCTGGAACTGGAATTCGCCCGTCTTTGCTCATGACAACCTTGGCTTGATCTTTGGCCATACGAGAGCTAGCACATTACGTGCTTGCAACTTAAGGAGCAACTCAGGATCAAGATCAGTGACGCTATTATTATGTCCCGCAGACGCCCGCTGGATAGCAGCCTTGATTTCCTCTTCCAATTGCTGTGCTTCTAAGTTCACGTACACACCAGATGAATTGCCTGTTGCAGAACTGGATCTTTCGGATAACGATCCCCGATCAGAGCCTTATCGACCGGGGAAAGCTTATCCCAACCATACGAGACGGGTGGATCACTAACTCCAAACCGTGCCCAGGCCAACATACGTGGTCTCCGGGGTCTCGGGGCCATGTGCATCCCACGTGGATCGGTCAGGAAGATCGTACCGGCCTTACCCGTCATAGCCGTAACGACGTTATCGGGTGGGGCCTCGTAATTGTAACCCAGGTTCTGATTGCTAGGATTCGGATAGAACTTCTGCGAACCGCGCTGATACAGATGAGCGCCGTCTTCCTTCATCTCGATGTCCGTCCCCATGAAGAACACGACCAACTGTTGCCGGTCGTCGCCATCGATATGCCACCAATGTGTATCCGCGTACTTGGGCACGTTAGGCGGGACGGGCTGGGTCCAGAACGCATTCATGGAGTAGAGGAGCGGTGGCTCACCATCAAAATATTGTTGGACAAGTGGGTAAAGGCCAAGAGCCGTTTCCAGGATGTGGGGCGCGGTCACAACGTCCTGCATCGAGTGGCAGAACATCGGCCAAGCTTGATGCCCCAGATAAACGCTCTTGAACGTGTCTCTAGCCGTAGCCTTAGCCGCCACGTGGGCGTTATAGACTTCAGTTTTGTACAGATGCTCAATAACATCCTGGACCGGAAACGTAGTCGGTATCTTCGCGATGCCGTCCCGACGCATATCACCGAGGACAAGGGCTTGCCACTGGAGAGCGATGTTCACAATGAAGGTTCCTTATAGCAGTAGGCAATGCCGAGAAGGGTGCCAATCGTAGTGAATTGCTTCCCTTTAGCCTTCAACTCCTCGACAAACTCGTAAGCAATAATTGTGGACTGATTACCCGCGTAAGGGATGACATCATGAAACGCAATAACACCACCTTCGCTCACTAGAGGCTCGTAATTGTAGTAATCAGCACGAAGTCCGTCGTAGCTTTTGTCGCCATCGATAAATAGTAGATCGAAGGGAGACAAATAGACGCAGCGGCCTACAGTATAGCGAGCGTGACTGTCACCCCAAATAATCCCCTCTCCTTTGTAGGGAGAGCCGTCCTCAAGTTCGACCGTCCACGCATGCTTGAACAGATTAGCAAAGACAAACTGAGAAGCACCGGGGACACCAAGCCCAATCTGTAGGCAACGATCCCGCTTATTCAGCTTTGAGACAAACTCGGTAAACTCTTCCCGGACTTGTTGGATGGCAGACATTTCATTGCCATCACCTAGCCAACCACTCCAAGGCAAGAAACGAGAGTCGTTTACGAGAGCGTCCAGGTCCATTAGAGAGGAATTTCCTTATCTACGTTCCACTGACTCGTGTGCTCGATTACCACAGCGGGGTAGTCATGCCGCCACCGCTCCAGGAAGAGGGCCTCGTCGGCGGAGTTGGGGGCGGTACTAACATGGAAGTGTCCATGAAGCTCAATGACTGCATGAGGGTCAGTAGCCACAGCGCCACCGGCACGCCAGCAACGTAGGCTAAGGTCCACATCACCATAGTGAGCAACATATGACTCGTCAAAGAAACCACCAATCGCGTCAATTGTCTTACGGGAAAGCATACCCCAGCGCGCGTATTGTTTGCCTTTGATCGTACAGATCCTGTAATGACCCTCAGTCACGGGCGGATGGGTGCGGAACTCGGCAATGAAGGGCTCTACCTGGCGGTCAAGAAACCCAGCCATAATATCCAGAGCATGAGGCCAAGGAAAACATATGTCGGAAAGCCAGCAGATGTGCGTCGCCGTAGGATCAGTCTGGCCGTAAGCAAACCCAAGAACCCGGGCACTGCCCAGATGATCGTCCCTGACACACTTGGCTCCGGTTACGTCAAAATCAAAGTGCGGGGATGCGACGATGACTTCTTGCACCCGATCGTTCATCCACAACCGATCGACAACTTGTTGGGCTTGTTCCTGTAAGCGCGCGGCGGGGAGGATGACAGAGATCACGCGCTATTTCCATTCCTCGCGTAACCTTTAGCAACCAGAACTTGCGCAATATGCGCAAATTTCTGGCGCGTCACCGACATTGCATCCTTCCAAGCGTCGTCAAACATCTTCCCAGCCAGTTCCGGGGAATAAGCCATAACGCCTGACTCGCCAAAGTCCCAGATAAAATCCGCTTCAGCTATATCTCGCGCGAGTTCAGCTATATCTCGCGCGAGTTTCTCTATATCAGACATGTAAGCCTGCCTTGGTCAGAACCTTGCCCCAAAAAACTTCAGGACTATGTTCTGTAACCATCTTCTTGTGGAACTTCTCGGCCACAGCCTTTATCGCAAAGTCTGGTACGTCTCGGTTCAGGTTCAAGATATCTTCAAGGGAATCATACTCGATGTAATCTTCGCCTGGACTGAACCATTTGTTGAGCGGCGAATTACGAACCTCTAGTACAGCAGAGCCAGCAAAACCTGCCTCGATCACGCGACCCTTGACGTGAAGATGAGCGCCCGTACCTGTCTCTGCGCAATTCAGCGTCAGCTTAGTCTGATCCATGATCTGAGCGAAGTCGTTATAGGAACGTCCAACTGGACCCTGACGGAAGTCGATTAAGCTGCGTGACTGAAGCTCCCGGATCAGTTTATCGCGATGCCCAGTACCGCCAATCATCCCAAGCTTGATAGTGCGTTGGTCCCAAGGCAGAGGATTGAACGAGCGCGGGTCTGTGGGCGTTAGGAGTGTGATGCCCTCAGCGAAAGAAGCAATCGGCGTTTCAAAGCTGCCGTCGATTGCCACCATCGTCGTAAAGCATTCTTTTGCATGATACTCCTCAAGGACCGGCCACCAGGGATAGTCCGCTGCGTCACCACAAATGAGAATAAGCGGCGCTACGGCTCGCAATCGTTGCAGGGTGGGAGGACTGGGAACCGGGCGTCCGTGGGAAGGCTCGTAAGCACCCACGTAAACCATGAAATCAGGCTTGGAAACTCTTGCAAGCTCGATGAGCTCGTCATGACGATCATGAGGGCGATCATCGTACTGAGCAACTTGAACTTCATGTCCTATAGCCTCTAGCGAACGCCAGAAGGGTTCGCAATTGCTGGTATGAGTGACGAATACAAGTACCCTCATTGAGAATTTGCCGCCGTCCAGGCTTTCATATTCTCCATTCCTTGAGGGCTAATAAGCAGTTGACCCCGCGTTGATCCGTCCGGATAAGACGCTCGGGTAAGCCAACGAACCTCTTCCGTACCAACGATACCTAAGAACTTTTCCATAGCGTCAGGTGTCATTCGGGGAAGGTCTCGGTAGACCCAACCGTCAGCCCGTAAAGTTTCGCCAGGGAACGGTTCACCTTCAGGTAGAGGCCAACTATCCATCCAATCTTTCAGTGCACTCATGCCGGGAACACAAAGCAGAAGCCACGCTTGGAACCACTCACCGCCTTAGCATACTCGATGCGGTAGGTCGGGCTCCACTTGAGCAATTCAGGACGGATGAAGGCTTCGTTCATCTCGTGATAAACGCCATTCACGATCATGTGGTCCCAACCGAAGTCGTTCTCGTGGCCGGGGACCTGGAAATCATGGAAGACGAGGATGCCTTTGCCAGGAGTAATTGCACGGATTTCATCCAGGGTCGGGCATTCACCGTCCCAGTGCGCATCGATGAAGAAGATCGTATTACTTGGAAGATCGTACATAATGGAAGTAAGCACTTCCGGGGAATGCCCCGTCAAGAATTTGAAGTTGGGCATACCAGCCAAGGCTAGACGCTGATTGGCAACCTCGACGCACTTAGGGTCGTGATCAATCCCAATGTAGTTCGGCACCATCTTGGAAAATGCGAGAGAAGATTGACCATCGTTCAGGCCGGTTTCTACGACGGTGTCAATGGCATGCTCCGCAATGATCTCTGCCAAGCGATCCCGCAGGTTGAAATCGTCAAGTGCGTAATTCGGACCGGGCCAGTAACCCATAATAATTTACCACTGATGTCCGCACTTGGCACAATATCCGTGGGCCTTTGTACCTGGAGCTCGGGCATGCCGAAAGTGAAATCTTCTATGAAACAACCAACACCACATTACGATCGCCCCAAAGCCTTTGTCAGTACCCGCTGCCAGAATAAAAGCGGGTGGTGCCGCGTGAACACCTTACAATGGAACCTAGCCGCCATCTGCCGTAAATGATCATCGTCCGTGATTTCGACAATCTGAGCAGCTTCCTCGGCGTTATCGAACTCCAAATAGTCAACGCCAGGCTCGAACCAGTTCTTGGTCGGGGAACCGCGCTTCTCCAAAAGGACTGAACCTGCAAAGCCGGTCTCCACAACCCGACCCTTGACATGCATACTCTGAGTCGAACCCGTGATCCCGTAATTGTACGTGATCTTGGTATTACACATGATCGCACCCATCTCATCGTAGGTACGACCAATAGGACCTTGCCGAAAGTCAATAAGACCCTTCTGTTGGAGAGCCTCGGTCGTGGCCTTACGCTCTGAGTGGCCTAAGCCACCAACCATACCGAGCTTGATTGTCTTCTGCTCCCAAGGGACGGGCTTGAAGGAGCGCCAATCAATCGGCGTCAGCTCCAGCATCCCATTCTCGAAGCGGTCAATGGGTGTTCCAGGAGCGCCATCGATACTTACCTGGACCGTGAAGCACTTTTCCTTTTCGTAGACTTCTAGCATCGGCCACCAAGGCGGGTCTCCGGCGTCGTCACACATGTGCACCATTGGTGCCACAGAGTTGAGGGCACGAAGAACGTCTGGCTGGGGCACGGGACGACCATGATATTGTTCGATGGCCCCGATAAATAGAATGAAATCCGGACGCCAAGATCTAGCGGTATCCACGAGTTCGTGGTGCTGTTCATGCGGGCGGTTGTCATATTGCTGCGTGAAGACTTCGTGTCCGATAGACTGAAGGGAACGGTATTTATTTTCGCAGTCCGTGTAAGTTATCAGGCACAAAACTCTCATTTCTTTTCAACCGCAAACGCAAGATTCAAATACCCTTTTGCCAAAGACTCCTTGAGCTCATCAAAAAGTATAGCAGACTCGTATTTCGTTTTGCAACGTAATGTAATTCGCACAGATCCATCCGACATGAGATCTAATTCAAAGTTCTGGGCAGCAACCAATTCCGATTTAACGGCTACAACACCCACCTATTCCTTCCTCTCAATGTACTTGGCCGGACCCTGCTTCAACCGTTCCGCCCTGGACATACGCACGCGCTTGGTATTCTTCAGAGCATTACGACGATAGCCCCGATAAGTGGAAGCAGCGCGAGGCGGTTTGCGCTTAGGCGGAGCCTGAACGACGACACGACCTGGAATGTAGCGTTCGATCACGGCAACCAATCCTTCAACATCCAAGCCAAACTAAATCCAACACCAAATGCCCCACAAGACATCAGCAGTGGCGCGTAACGATCACGATTCGACATTTGCCCCCAACGAGTACGAATCAACTCAGTAACTCCCTTAGAGCACCTGAGTCACGCATACCACGAGCTAGGTCACCGTGCGAGAATCCAGGCACAACAGTTGGCTTGACGCCAATCCGCTCGATCATCTGCCGGTCCAGTCGCGTATCAGGGCCGTCACTGATGAACGCTTTCACAACTGGGATTGGACCGTCCTTGAAGTAGGGAAGAAGTTCCACGTCCGGGTTGGCGGGGTCCACGATGAAGGGATGGTCAACCGGGTCGAACCCATTAGGCTGGCGCGAGGTCAGAGCTGATATTGCAATGACTTCGTCCGCATGCCCCAATTGTCCGTATAGTAGTGCTGCATAAGCTCCAGAAGACACGCCGATAGTAATGACGTACTTGTCATAATGGTCCCAAAAATTGGCGATATAGTCTCCAACCTCCCCTTGGTCACCAATTCCCTGAACACCGTAATGATGATAGCGCTGGGTTGAGTCCCGCATCAGGACGTAAGAGCAATCCAATTGCTCCAGCGTCTTTCCGAATTGATAGACATTCTGTGGTCCGCCGGCAAAGGCGATGACCAATCGATCAGAAGGCTTCAGATGTTCTTCGTAATCCACCAAGCGCAACTCGACCCGTTTACCATTGACCATGACCTAACCATACGCTCAGTTCAATTGCGCGCAAGGCAGGTGGGTAGCAAGGTTGAGTTCCTGATTGTCCGAAGTCAGAACCGTACACTGCAACAGGTACGTCACGTTGGCCACGCAACCCGCGAACTGCTGCAGGACAGCCCGACCGAAGACCCCCGCAGGAACCCCAGGGAAGGCCGGAGGGACGGGTCCGATCTGGGAGGCCCCAAAGACTATCCCCTGTGGGTTAGGGTCCTGGGTGAGGCTTACACCCGCGTTGGCGACCGTTATCCCGACAATCGAGGCGATCGTGACGCCAGACCCGAGCCAAGGGTCGAAATTGAACGTGACAGTTACCTTCTCCACGGTGGGATCGATAACCGAGAGATCATTACCATAAGGCATGCCCATAACCCTTGGCGTTGTCACAAAGGTGCGGGCGGAGCCCTGTTTGGATGGCAGCGTAGAATTCGGCGCGTTCGGATTACAGACAAAGCGTGGGTCTGTAATGAGCAGCGCTGTCGGGAATAGGATTGCGCCATTGCGCCAGTAGAAGCCTTGCCACGCGGGAATGTCGGCCGGAACGCTACTACCGTAATTCCAATTCTGTATTGGCGGAGTTACGACCGTTGGCCGGTTCGTGACGTTGGCGTTGACTTGACCCAACCACTGCCAGAATGGTTCATCAAATGGACGGGTCTGGAATTTCCACAGTGGTGCAGAAGGCTGACCACCAGCTGTTACAATTGGCGTAAGTAGGGTATTACTCTTTGGCCCGAACTGCCAACCACTGGAATCATCTTGCCCAAACTTCCAAGGAATGTAGATGAAAGGTTCGTTGACGACAGGAACAAGGTTGATGTTCCTTGGCTTGGAACCTGACTGCCAACTAGAAGAGTCATCGAAACCGTAACACCACGGCGAATACGTAAACGGCAGCGTTGGTACAAACGGAGTTAGATTTATGTTACGAGGTTTAGACCCAGACTGCCAATAGCTTGAATCGTCCTGACCGAACTGCCACGGCGTATAAATGAAAGGCTCTACAACAACGACGGGAATAAGATTAACGTTCTTAGCCTTAGTCTTCAGTTGCCAAACGTCATCATCAAAAGGACGCGTTGAATAGAAAGCCGGACGTAGAACGGTCTTGGGTCCGGGAGGTAACGTTATCAGTGCAGCGGCTGTTCCCGTCCAATTCCAATTACTCGAATCATCAAAGCCGTAGCGCCAGGGGGAATAAGTGAAAGGTAAGGTCGTAACTGATGCAACCAGATTTATGTTCTTGGCGACAGGAAGCCTTTGCCAAACGGGCATGTCGTCTGGAGGACTATAATACCAAGTAGAAATTGATGGGAATTGAACACTCGCGGCTGCGTTCAGATTGTACGGGGCTTTGAACTGCCAAGTGCTTGAATCGTCAACGCCAAATTTCCAAGGGGGGCTAACGGTGGGGGTATTCCCCGATGCAATTAAATTAGCATTACGCTCTATTGCCGGTTGCCAGATAAAATCATCTGAAGGACGTGAAGCGTAAAAGGGCGGACGTAGAACAGTTTTATTTGTAGGCGCATTCAACAGCGTGTAGAACGTCGCTGAACCTACCGCATTGGATTGCTGCCAATTAGGCTGATCATAATTGGCAAATGAATATGCCCAATTCTGCTTGAATGGATTCGTAGCCGCAACTGTAAGAAGGCTGCGGTTATTCGTAGAGGGCTGTCTCCACGCAGAAGAATCATCTAGGAGGTAATCCCAACGCTTTGTCAGAACTTGACCAGGAGCCCCAAAGAATTTAGTCCCGGTAAGGATCTCAAGAATGCCGGAATTGTAATTCTCGGGAGTGCCTTGCCAAGCAGATTCGGCGATATCGTAATCAAACTTCCACAACCAAGGGATGTTAACAAACGCCTCAGAGACTTGAAGCGGGCTACGGCCTTGTGAACTAAATTGCCACCCCGAAGAGTCATCGTAATTGTATAGCGGTCCCCACCTTTTAGTTGGAGGTTGTCCACCAACATCCAATAGCACAAGAGTATTTGCATTACGATTGTCGGCCGTCGGAGCCCAAATGAAATCGTCCGATGGTCGTGGCGCAAAGAAAGCTGGACGCAGGACCGTCTTAGGTAAAATACTTGCAGCTAAGCTACGGTTGTATGGTGCAGAAGCGAATGACCAAAGGGAAGAATCATCAATACCATTCAAGAAAGATCGAGCGGGTTTCTTGTTGACAAAAGCAGAGACATAATTGATGACGATAAGACCGTTAGCACCTACGCCCGCAGTACCTCCAGTAGTAGCCCCGCCACCGCCGGCGCCGTAATTACCGCCAGCACCGGCTGTGCCCGTTGTACAGCCACCGCCACCGCCACCAGACCCATGAGAAGCATCATACTCCGTGCCGGGATTTCCTGCAGTACCACTCGTTGTCCCACCGGCGCCGCCTGTGCCTCCTGAAGTACCGTCTCCCTGACCACCAATACCACCGTTACCCACAGTACCATTGGCGCCAACATTGCCAGCTCCGTTAGGGCCACCTGCACCGCCACCGCCTCCAGCATCGGTCGAGACTGATCCGCCGTTACCGCCATTATTTGCAGAGGTACCTACGCTAGCAGCGGCAGTCCCACCGAGTCCGCCAGTTCCCCCACCTCCAGTGACAGCAGCAGCGCCCGCAGCTGCGCAACTGACTGTATTACCATTCGCAACAGCATTAGCTAATGAAGTAGCATTAAACCAAGTGTCGTTACCCTTTTGTCCTGTTGCTCCACCAGCACCAATCCCAACGTTGAGAACGGCGCGTGGTGTAACAGTGAGAATACTCCGTGCCCAGGCGCCACCTCCGCCACCGCCACCTGCGCCGGCTCCGCCAGCACCACCAGAACCAGAGCCAAGGCAATCAACAACAACCTGAACGCAATCGTCAGGAACCGTCCAGGTCGTCGTACCGTTCAGTAGGAAAATCTGAGGCATAGATGCTCACGCCCCTAAATTTTCCATTAACGAAGAAGCATGTTCGGGAAACCAAGCGAGGTCTTTGGTGGAACTTCACCTACGACTTCTTCAGGAGGTACTGCCGACCCCACAACGCCTCGATAGCAACCATCACAAATAGGTGGGTCGAACGGAGTCGTCATTGGTATCTGTAGGATACGGCGAAGTGCCTCGACCTCTGCAAGCGATCGACGTTCTCGCTCGAAAGGTTCGAGGCACCAACCACAAAGCAGTGTCTGCTTAGCCATTTGTACGTCCCAGAAAAGTATACTACGTCAGAGCGACTCGTACACCATATGACTTCCGACCAATCCGGGAGTACCGCCTGTGAAGGCCGAGAGTGAGACCTCCCCAAGCGAGGCCGTATTGCCCAAGACGCTGAAGCACTCCTCTAGGCGGTTGGCGCGCCAGAAGTAGACGCCACCAAAAGCATTGAGCGAGCAGTTCGCCAAGTGCAATGTAGACGATCGCTGAGGTGGTGTCGCATTGATATTACCCGTCAGGGCCGGAGCGGCAAGCGCGGCAGTGGCCGGATCAATCGCGGCGTCGGTCACACCCGTACCGTTCGAGTTGGTAACACCGACCGTGGAGTCCCTGGAGAGTAGCATGATCGTCGGGGACGAGGACGAAGGGGCCTGGCCCGCAATCGAGATTTCCCATACCTTGTTCAGCTGGGTAGCCGTACCACCCTGTAGGATGAACGGATAGGTGCCACTCGTCATACCAGTCGTGTCGGCAAAGGCAGTCGGGGTCAGGGTCGTATTGGAAACAATGCGTCTAGCCATAGTTCACTCCTCTTGGCTTTTCTGCCGGCCGTCATGGCTAGGGCAGGTTGAATTCCGGGGTTTGACGTTATCGAAGAAGACGCGGGGGGATAGAAGGGGGTTGCCCCTTGGCAACAGCATCCACAAATTCATCGATGACCTGCTTCATGGGCTTGAGCTCTACGCCAAGCTTGCGCAGCAAATCGCAATTGTCGCAGATGTATCGGTCCAACTTACGACAATAAGCTCGCTCACGCTCCCGTAGTGGATTGCGTACAATAAGACTCTCACAATACGGACAATTATACGTCGCTGCCTGAAGACGCTTACCGGCTTCGACTGGAATTGTGCCATGACCGACCTTAGCCGCAAGCTCTGGGGAAACGCCAGGGCTCTCGCGGTGGTCGATCTCAAGGTAACCTTCGAGCTCGCGTTTGGAGAACATTGCCTACATCATGATCATGGGTTGAGCACCAAAAAGGGTGTCCGGAGAGATTCCTGAGCTCGTAACCCCTGAGAAAAAACTCTGTTGTGAAATAGGAGGATACCAAAAAGACCAAGGATCGGATGCTGCTTGTATTAATTCTGGGAGTAGGTTAAATCTACCAACAGAAAACATTGCAGCACTATTATTACCGATTCCTACAAGGGTGTCTCTATTGCCGAATACGTAAGTACCGTTACTAGGGGAGGCAACGCTTGCCTGCGTTCCGGTAGCGGTTTGGATTTGCCCGGTCGCCAGATTTCTGACCGCCGCGTTCCACGTAGTAGTACCCTGGTGAAACGAAATGGCAAAGAAGTAAGGTAATCCAACAGTGGGAACTATTCCGGTCGTTACCGATGTATCTCCACCAAGTGTGAGGGCAAATGCCGTTACACCGCTAGTAAACAGTCCTGGTCCGATGCCGGTACCGCTTCCAGAAGAATTACAAGCGTAGAAAGCCGTACCTGAAACAGTAGATGGGCGAACAATTGCGGCCACTGTATAAATCGTCTCAGTTGTTGCCGGCCGCGAAGACCACGTAAAAGCGTCCGTCGACGCAGCAAATTTAATTGCTGGCCCAAGCGCGCCATCGATCAGAGCAGAAGGACCGCCGACAACTATACCAGGCTTTGCCCCATTAACTAAATCTACAGCTCCACCACTTGACGTCGCCACAAAAGAAAACCGGGTCTTAACTCCAGCTAAGACGTGGGTAGGGTCAAACCCGGATAGACGTCCTGCCGGGTAAGTAAGCGGATTATATGGACGAAGAAGACGCATTTAAGCGTTCAGATTTTGGTTGTAGGTACGATACTTCACAGTCTGAGTACCAGCCGAAAGTGCCGTTGATGGTAGTAAATTGTTGACAAGCGCGAATCGGAAGGAGCCAGGAGGTAGAACCAACCCCTGTACAAAGTACACAAGTGATGTTAGAGTAGCTACGCGAAAGTTTACCGGTACTGGGGGAAGCGCAGGAGTGCCTACCGTTTGCGTACCGGGTGTCGCATAAAGTCCATCACCATAAGTAGTACCATCATCAAGCAAAGGATAAAGATACAAAGCAACACCGGCACCAGCTGTCAATGTCGTAGAAGCAATGGCAAGTCGGATGGAAATATCCATATACTGATCAAGTGATGTTCCATTGGTAATGTCACCCACCGACGAAAGAACCCCGCTACCGTTTGGTAGGCTGACAAGATCGGATGAATTGATCAAGGTTGCAAAGCCAAGACCGGGGCCAAGCCGTCCGCCAATCCATGCTGTGTTATTCGCCATATGTTAACCCTCTTAGCTGCTTCCGTTTGCAATCGCAAACGCCGGAAAGGATTGATAAGGAGAACTGTAAATATCTCCAGGATACATGCTCCAGGGGAGGTTTCCAGCCAGGGTGAAGTACGCACCCATAGAACCCGCTGGAAGACCGGGTGTAGTCTTAAATTGAGATATCAAATCTTGGATAATCTGGTTAAAGGTAGAACTGTACTTGTACCCAGTCAACATGACATCGATCTTGCCGCCAGAGCCGCCGTAGGTTGTGCTAATACCGATGCTCGTACATTGCGCCGTTGTAGGCGCTTGCGCTTCATAACCACCCTCGTATAGCACAAATGGCAAGCCGTAGGTAGCACCCTGCGAAACCCACCCAGGGTAAAATATTCCTGAATGCGTAGCCAAAGTCTCTCCTCCAGCCACGCTATTCTTTTTTCCGTTACGGACATCTGCGTTTATCCAAGCAAATGCAGCATCATTATTGCCATTAGCGTAATTATCCGCTGCTCCAGTCAACCCAGCAAGATCTCCCGCTCCATAAGTTCCACCGTACGCCGGACCAGCGCATAAGATCGCACCAGCAAAGTAATTAGCGAACGAGAAAACATCCGCGTAATCGATGGGACGACCATTACCCCCCGCACCCACTGTCTGATTGTAACTTACGCCGATGATGCTGGCATAGTTTGGGAACGTAGCAGTGTTTAAATCGGTCCCTTGCCAGCGGTAGATGTCGGTGGCTACAGGATCATTGACTTCCCCCTGCGCCATAACTCTCTTGAAGTTTTTCTGACCGCCGTAAGCCGTAGTTATCAAGGCCATCGTCAGTCTAAATCGAAGCCCATAAGTGGAAAAAATATATCTGGCATTACTGCTCGGGAAACCCAACGCAGTGCCTACTGCACCGGCCCAGGATGATTGCTCGAATCCACTGGAAATGTTCCAAATCTCATTTGAGTATTCATAGTAACAATTCAGATCTTTCCGTAGATTGTTTTTTATGTAGGTCGCATCAGCCGTGATGTAGGCATCAGTTGCATGGACCGGAATGTGATACCACATATCCATCCCAAGCTCGTTGCACATTTCCACCATTGCGAAAACAGGAAGACATTTGATACCTAAAGCACTTCCACTACCCAACCAGGCCCCCAAAATACTATCATATACCAAAGTCCAACAACTACCTGCCGAAATGGCGCCAGACCCCAAATTCTGGGCACTCATATTGAAAACCGGAACCCCTACTGTTCCATTTAGGGTTAGAGTTACATTGCCAGTGTTTGCTGCATTAAACTGAAGTTGTATCGTCTGTCCTTGCGTGAGTGTAGCTCCACTCACTGTTACTGAATATGTATTCCCGGAGTTTGTTGTTGAGCCCCCCCAAACTGTCGGCTCCCAACGGTTGGTGTAGCAAATTGCCGTAGATAGGCAATTCATTCCAACACCAGCTAAATTGTTGTTACTGTCGCAGTTATCAATCGTCGGCATACGGACGATCTTTGGATTCAACCTTTTCATAATGCTAAGAAAATCGGGATTGAACATGAGACCGGCATTCAAAGCCGGTCCATCAGCTTTTCGATAAAGTCGCAATTGCGTCAGATTGATAGTAGCTCCAGAAATAAATCCAGCCTCACAACCACTAAGCGTGCTCGGAGGAACGTTAAAGGTAAACTCTACAGATCCATCAGTACCAAATACTCCCAGATCAAATTGGGTAGTATACACAAAAGAATTACCAGCATAGACAGTAACTCCCGTACCAAGGCTAATTACCATCCCGTGGTTGCTAGAATTACCAAGCACGCCTTTCCAATCAAGAACCCAATGTCCGGTATATGATGAAATCGGCTGGATCAGGAAATTTATACTCGAAGATAAAGTGCCAGTCGGAAAGTTATTGTTGTCCAACATTCCAGGAAAAGCAGTGGTACCATTGTTAGTAAAAGTCCCCATCAAGAACATGTTCATGTAAGGGTACGGATAAGGCATGTAGTCAATATTCAAGACATTCGAGCCTGCGGGTAATGCCGCAGAACTAAAGAAATTTCTAACCGCTCCCCCACCGCCAAGCAGCACCTAGAAGTTCCCCCACCAACCGCCAGGACCCCACCCCCCAAAAACGGGCCAGGGGTTTGCGGGTTTTGGTGCTCCAGGCAAATATCGCATAGTACGGAAAGGACTACTTGCTAACCAGTACATCGATCCGAAAGTAGTCTGGTTCCACCAGCTAGCGTTCGCGTTGACCGGCATCGGCATTTCAGTCGCTACACTGACCGAGCCTTCTGATGCATTCGTAATACGCCCAACCACATTTGGATCACGATTGGGTTGGCCTGTATTGTCCGGCTTAGGCGCAAACAACTGCACGATATGTGCCGTCGCCAGATTGAGGAGATTGGTCTGCGTCGTAGCATCCTGCACAGGACCACCACCGTCATTACGATGTACCTGGGTTGCCAAATTCCAGTACATCGTGGCCTGAGCAGAACTCAAATACGAAAACTGGGGAAATAATTGAACCCAGCTGTCGTACGAGAAGGGTACAATAACACCCACGTCGGTCTACTCAGTTCGCGGTCTGGCTGTAAGGTGTGATCTTCATCCCCACCTTGGGTGGGTTCTTGGGATCGATCGGCTCCAGCCCCGATTTGACCTTCTCGACATGTTGTTCCTGCGCCTGCTTGGACGCTGCGTCAAAGGTTGGGTGCGCAAAGATGATACGATTCAACAACACATCCGCATCCTGATTCTGTGCCACCCACTCTTCCCAGAAGTCGGCCGGAACCTGGGTCAGGGCATAGCCGCCAGGCATGGGAACCTCTGGAACCTGCCCGAACTTGAGCGCGCATCCGGCCAGCTTGACGGGCTCGCCTTTCTTGCGCGCCTTCTGGATAGTGCGGGTACCAGTCGGAGACGCTTCATGCTGATCCTGCATCTCCCAGAGCTGGAGAATGAGCCCATTAGGTAGCTTACAGGCAACAGTGACAGTAGACACAGACTTCTTCGTAGTGACGCGCTCGACCATTGTAACAAACTCCTCTTTCAGCCCATTTTGAATGTGGGGTTATTAAACCCTTGTACCTTGTTCCGACTCCAGGCCCGACCCTTCAGAACGTTAAGATCTTCCTCAGCGAAGACAATATTGTTCCGTACGGCGTCAGAGTCGGCATTGGCCTTGAGCCAAGCCGCCCAGAGCTCTCCGTCCACGCCTTCGGTTATGGCATAGCCACCAGCCCTATCCTGAACCTGGACTTTGTTAGGGCCGAGGAGAGTTACCTGCCTACCAGCACCGCTGATAAGCATCCCATTTGGTACCTTGCAAGCTACGAACATTGGGCCGCCCCTAAAGTGTTATACGCCCAAGAGGCCTGCGACTGCGGCGGGAACCTTAATTATCGCGCCCCAGGTACCACCAGTGACCTTCTGACGATAGGACGAAATCTCACGAATGATAGGGTGCGCACGCATCTTTTCGTTGAAGGCGCAGTAGCCGGTCGTCTGACCTTCAAGTGCGGGTGCGAACAACTGGACGAAGTTGCCGGCTGCGATGCCTTGTGGGTTGGACGCAGTCGTGACCGCGTACTGGATCGCCGTCTTGATCTCGATCTTCGGGAAGTTCTTCTTCAACAGGTCATGCACGTTGACGTTGAAGGTATTGGTCGCGGTCAAGGCGACTTCCGACTGCGGGGACATCGCCAGGATCAACTTGTCCTCGGCAGAGACCAGACCGTTGGTCTGTTGGACCAGCTGAAAAAAGAGCGACTGAATGTCGGTGAAGACCTCGTTCGCTGTGGCCTGGACCACACCGCCAGAAATCCACTTCGTACCGCCGTACGCCTTGGAAGCCGGTGAGATGGAAGCCGGCAGCGCCGGATCATTCAGCAGGCCGTAATTCTGAAGTCCACCCACACCAAAGAAGTAGGTGAAGTTCAGGAACTTGCCCATGACGGTCGCAGCGGCCTGATCCTTCTCGGACACCCAGTTGAGCTTGGCGAGGCCCATACGTGCCAGTTCGAGTTCACCGTACTCCTTGACGCCCTGGAACAGATAGGCCTGACGGTTCGGAAAGTCGGTGTTGACGCCGATCTCACCGTTGCCGGAGTAGTCGCCATAGCTGGAGACTTCACCCGTATGCTCGACGACCGGGAAGATTCTGGTCTGGTCGAGCCAGGTGCCGGCTCTCCGTTCCCCGAAGATTTCCGCCGCCTTGTTGGGCGTAAAGAGAATACGCACGACTTCCGGATCGATGGAGGTCGTAAGCAGCGCCGGAATACCGGCATTGGGATCGGTCGTCAGCGTCGGCTGGGCGTCCATTGCGAGGCCCCAATTGTGGCGCCACTCATCCGGGAGATACTGCCGGACTTCTGCTCCAGGCTCGAACGAGATGCCTCGAGCCTCAAGGTGAGGACGGTCAGCCCGCCACTGCGTGATGGCTTCTTGCAAATTCATTTTGATTTGCTCCTGTTAGTCGGCCATCGTCTCAGCGGTGGGCCGAGCATTGAGTTTGAGGGGAGTTTTAGCGATGGCTAAGGTTAGCCGAGATGCTCAGAGCTCATTTTCACAAGCTCACCGACGAGGCCGTTGCTCATGGCCTGCCACTTGGTTTCGATCGAACCCAGGAAGAGCATCGTCTGGACAGCAGCCTCAGTCTGGGAAGGATAGACGTAGTAGGTTCCCGTACCACCCGTGCCGGTGCCGAGTGCAGTGATATACGTTCCCGCAGCCGCACCGGTGCCGCTAATCGTTGCCCCAACACCCAGCGTACCAGAGACCAGGGTTGCGGCCGTCAGCAACCCGGCCGATCCGTTGATCGTAGCGGACGTATACGTCTGCTCCGGGATGTTGAGGGTATAGATACCAACCTGACCCGTAGAGCCAGAAAGCTGGCCGGTGATAGTCGTGCCGGTCGCGATGGTCCCACCGCCCGTACCGGTCAGCGTGGTACCGGGGGTCAAAGTGCCAGAGGCCAGCGCCGTGACCGTCAGGATGTTGCCGGCGATCGAAGCCGTGATGGTCGAAAGTGCGGGGGCAATCGAGCCCGTGATGTTGGCGGACTGTATCGGGTTGCCGGAATTCGCGAAGTAGATGGAACCGTCCGCGAAGTTGGCGTAGGCCTTCTGACCAATCTGTGCCGTCGTCGTACCGCGGTTTTTAGCCCAGAAGTCGCCCCCGGTGGCCACGGTGATCGGAAAGCCTTGCGGGACCACAAGCGTGGCATCGGACAGGAACACCGTAATGAGCGCTTGCTGCTCGCGGTGGATGAAGCCTACCACCATCTGCGAGCTGGATCCCGGACCAGGGAACGTACCGCCACCCGCGATGAGCTGAGCACCAGTGAAGGACGTACTGACCTGAGTCGGCGTACCATCAGAATCGACAACTCCCGAGTACCAAGCGAAGCGGCCAACGGTTGCTCCATTGGGACCGGTCACAAGCCCGCCTGGGCCTACGTTGACGAAGTTACGGGTGCCGGAGTTGAAGGAGCAAAAATCACCTTCGACCCCAGGCGCAGGCTGCACATTGACCTGACCCTGGAAGCCCGTGATAAAGCAGTACCGGAAAAGTTCCGGGTCGCGAATTGCCGTCTGGCCCAAAAGCCAGTTCTTACGGATGTCTCCGTTCATGGGGAGAACTCCTCTGTTAGAGAGAATTTCGGGTTGCGGGAGCCCCACGACCTAGGAGACGACCCTAGGACGGCCAGAGAGCGGCTGGATTGGGTGGGGAGGGGAAAAGGTAGGGGAAGGCCGAAGGACGCGCCAGCGGCCGTTTCTGCGGGTTCTAGCGGGATTCCTAGGCGAATCCGATCTTCGCGGCGTCCGGATACCGCTTATTGAAGTCCGAAACCGAGGACGAATCCATCCCCAGGCTATCATCCTGGGCCTGCTGGCGTTGCTTACCGGGCTGGGGAATACGCTCCAAGATGACTTTGAAGGCCGAAGGATGTACGCCCTTCGTATCCACGCCAAGCGCCGTCAGGGCCGTCTTGTAAACACCCTCGGCAGAGTCATGGGCCATGGCGAGGTCACCAACCCAGGGCCGCACGAAGCGTTCGGCATCGCGGGTTGCCTTGGTGGCTTCCCGCATATCGGCGATCTTCTTGTCGGCGCTATCGTTCGCCACCTTGACGGCACGCGCGATAGCCGCGTGCACCTGATCTCCAGACATCTTGCCTCCTACTTCCGGCTTGCCTTTGAACGGCGGAGGCTCATCCTTCGCCTTCTTGTCCTTCGCCTTGGCGAACTTGGCCCCATCCTCCTCATCGACCTCGTCCTCACCTTCCTCGGCGGCCTTCTCGGAGCCGAGTTTGGACTTGGGGACGCCCTCAGGCTCGTTCTCCTGATCTTCGCCTTCCTCGGCCTTGGGGCCGAAACCGGCGGCGTCGACGGCGCCCGCGATATCATCCTCGGACATGCCCTTACTGGACAGATAGCCCTTCAGCTTCTCGCCGGGATCCTCATCCATGGTCTCGTCTTCGTCCTCCTCCGACATCTCTGCCTTCATCGGCATGCCGGAATTGGGGTCAGTTTCGAGAGCATCAGCGTCACCATGCTCCAGGGACTCGACCTTCTCCAGGCCGTCCAGGAGTTCGACGAGACCATCAACGGAAGCGTCCTTGGCGAGCCTGCCCTTGGTCTGCTCCTTGATGCCGGCGACGATAGCACCCTTCTTGCTGGCAAAGTTCTTGTGCGTCACGCTACCGAGGATTTTACCCCAGTCAAGCGGTTTGGCATCCTTCGCCATCTTCGGCTTCAGCCAGGTCATCAGAGCCCCCTGAGCCGTAGCAGCCTTACGAGTCAAAATTCTCTTCGTGCTCATGTTGAGCTCCTTCTGGTTTAATTTACTATCGCCGACTACGGCGGATTTCAACAAAGATGCATCCAGCCCGAGAGCTTCAACAGCAGCCTCAGGCGTCTTATACTTTCTCTTCAATGCCTCAGTCAATTTTGACATTTGAAATCCTCAAACTCGGGCAACCTTCATCGAGTCATCCATGCCGAGCTTTCGGACGGCATCCTCGATTGCAGCCCAACGGAGTTCTTCCGGAACCTTATCACCAATCCTAACGTCAGTACCAGCGCGACCCTCTTGGCAAACAGCAAGATGATTTGCGATGATGTCCACCATCTTCCCATCGTAAGGTACGCCCTTATACTCGCCCGGCTCCATTAGGGCCTTGTATCTGTAACCACAGCTCAGTTCGCGTTTCTCCCCCGACTTGATTGCGTCAATATCGTCCTGAGACCAAATGACCAATGAATTACGCAAATAAGGATCATCAAACTCTGCATCTGTACCCGTAGCACCAATCACTTCATCTGGTTGATGATCATCCGCCGAAACTGGGATGTGCTCACGTAGAACCGGGATGCCGTTGAAGGTGGGGGCGGCTTTAGCGAGTTCGTCCGGGTCGCGCAGGAGTTGATACACCTTGTCAGGGTCCAATTTGAGCGTACCGTCCTCGTCCGGTATCTCTTTGCCCAAGTACGGGCAAACGTTGGCCTTACTAATATTCGCAACAGTTACATGCAATCGACCATCAGCATCGTACTCACGCACGGACTTATCGAGGGCAAGTACCAGCTTATCGTCAGAGGCCCGAATGCTTCTATCTAGCGCGGCCCACTTGGCTTCGTCCTGTACCACCTTAGTATCTTCAGCACCACTTTCCTTCAATACATCTACGCCATCAATCTTTGCAGACCAAATCTTGTCGGCCCCATCTCCATCGAAATTTGACTTGAACGGGTTCTCGTCCTCCTCGACGACTACATTTCGAGAAGACCCTTGCGCCCCCAACCGCCAGATAGAACGTAGAAACCCAGCCATGTTGAAATCGCCATCGTACTCGATCTCAACCTTATGCTCAGGTTCCTGCTTACTGTCCATCGTGACTTCAAGATCACCATGGTGGTGCGGAATAGGCTTGACGTCAGCATCCTTGGGTGGATTGCGTGGCGTCAGCTTCTCGATCCTGGACTCTTGACCACGGAACCAGGCGCAGAGCGCATCCCAATCAATGCCTTGTTCCTTACAATATTGTCGTTCGCTGGGCGTTCCAGCGGCATTGTGGGACTGAAGATAGATTTGCTTCTTTTCTTCGGTCTTGGGCTTACGTCCATGCTCTTCTTCGAACTTCTCAATGCGCGTTCGAATCTCGTCCAGTTCCGGTACTTCATGATGGACTAGGTCTTCGACAACATCGACAATCTTGCCATTGATCTCTACAGTCTCCGGCAGGTTGCGATTGACGTACATGGTCTCGCCGTCTTTCGACATGCAAGAGACCCAAGGACCATCATGAGTGTGGTCAATCTTTACGGCGTAGGTATTCTTGGGCGTGAAAAGCTTGCACCAACCGTTCGGATCGATAGGGTCCTCAACGAGTTGGCAGTGCGAAATACCACCTTCCTTGAAATCGTATTTGCAGATCGAGCAGTGAGACTCTGGCTTGCCGTTGCCGTAATCGACTTCTTGTTGAGAGAGCTTGGCGTCATAGGCTTCACAATCTTTGGCCTGCTTCGCCGCCTTTTTAGCTTCTCGATACGCAACGGCTTCAGCATTTTGGCGCTTAGTAAGATTGAATTCCTGCAAATCGTAAGGATAAACAGCGATAACTTTTCCAGACGAATCAACAACCTCGTACTTTCCAGGGGAAAATTTAACAGTTGCGGCATCCTCCGCATGCTCGTCTTCCTGTTCCTCCTCGGACAGGAACTTCATCAGCCCGTCTTTGAGTCCAGCCCAATCCTCAGGCGTCATATCTTCACCCGCCTCGGAACCAAGTTTGGTCTTAAGCGTCTTGGCTACAGCGGGATGAAGAGGTTGCGGCAACTGGTCCAAACTCGACCAGCAAAACCCACTATGCTCACCGTTCAGCTTAGGGACGAACTTGGCCGCTACAGGCTGAGCAAACGTATGGAACGCCATTCCTGTCGGAGTCGTAACCTTGTCCAGCAGCTTTTTCTCGCCGCTGGGCTTGCCGCCAATTTCCTCACGTGACTCGCGGTCAGCGGCTTGTTCTGGGGTCTCACCCTCCTCGGCATTACCACCAGGGAGCGCCCAATGGCCCGCGTAGTTCTCTTCCTGGGAACCACGACGGAGAAGTAGGACCTCGCCATCAGGTGCGACAAATAGTATACCAGCGGCAATACCACCCTCGTTAGATTCTTCGTCCTTACCCTGTGCAGCACGACGCTTTGCCTCAAGCCGCGTCTTCTTCTCCCACTCTTTCCATTTACGCTCGCCCTCAGTTTCTGGCAAGTCGTAACGCCCCTTCATCTGCTCGCGAGACTTAAGCGCCTCGCTCTCATCTTTACGATAGCCCTTGTAAGGTTGCTTCTCGCGCTTGGGGGCGTCTTCAGCGAGACTCTTGGGTACATAGCGTTCTACCACAAGAGCCTCCTTAGATGCTCCGCCCGCTGACTAGGGGCGACGTGAGAGTCAGCGGGCGGAGGCCCTCAGCCCCAAGGATCGAATGCTGGGGAGCATCCTTGGGCGGAGATCGCTTTAGAACAGGATCTTGCCGAAGACTTCGTACTTGCGGCCAGAGGTCAGACTCCCGAAGACCGGAGCACCAGCGCCAAAGCCGGTGATACCTACGCCCTTGTCCGCGAAGACAACCTGAGCACCGACATCCAGAACACCGCCCGTGAGCTTGCCAGTCGTATCGACGATCTGGTTCATGACGCCAGCGCCCACGAGCGCGGCAATACCAACGCCATTACTACTGGCGCCAGCAAATCCCGCATTGAAACCCCACTCTTCGATTCCGGCCATCAGGTAAGGATGGCCGTTAGGAAGAATGGTAATGCCCGGAATGGTGGGCGCCGTCGGCAGGGTCGGGAAACCCCCAAAACCAAGATTGCCGATCAGCGCCAGCGGGTTGAAGCCGTAGACCTTTACGACCTGGTCGGCACTCCATCGGGTAGCGAATGAAGCCGGAGCAACCGTACCATTTGCTCCAACCGCAGGGGCGGATGCCGTCACATTACTCCAGTAGCCATTGCCCTCGAAGGCGACCGCTTGCGCGCTTCCGGAAGCATTGACGCCCATGCTGCGCATATAGCCGAACGTAAGGCCCAGGCTTCCACCAAGGGCATTCGCATTCCCGGTGGCGAGCGAAGATGCAAGAAAAGTGCCAGAGGCGCTGTCCTGCTCGACGCCGCCCTTACTGGCAAAGCCCCAGTAAGGACCAGAGCCATTGTACGGGAATGCGAGAAGGTTGGATGCCGGCGCCTTCACTAGCATATCAGCCGCCTGAGCCGAGGTAGCGATTGCTGCCACAGCCAGGATAGATACAAACAAAGATTTGTACATGTTACGATCCCCACTTTGTACAGAGCCTATTGAACAGGGACAGGCCCCTGTAGTCCCCCCTTCATGACGACTTGGATTCTCTTTTCCCCGAATCCAAATTCGCCTCACTGAACAATCTTATTCGTGCAAGAGTAACTGTTTACAAACATCGCAGCATTGCTCTTCGGGGCATGTAGCTAGTGGCTTAATCGGCCAAGGGTTATTGCCATACCCGGAATAGGGTTGCTGACAAATTACGCAAATCATTTTACCTTTACCTTGTCAAGTAACGCAATATGCTTTGCCCCCAACCGTGGAGACAACTGTCGATCCAGATACTTGGAAATGATAATGCCTGTCGCCTCAAATTTCTCGCGCAGATACTTACTACGCCCATGAGAAGCCTGACTGGCGTAATGCTCACCACCCAACAGCGCATTCTCTTTTGCCAAATCTTCGGCGTCAGCGTCATCAAGCTTCTGAAGCTTCTCTTCCTCCAAATCAGATAGGAGGATTTGCACTTCAGGAATGACGACCTCTTTGGTCCTAATTTCCTGACCGTGATGCTCAACTTCTTCCACGCGAAATACAAATTTCAACATTTACGCAACCTTTCGGGTAACGAAGTCTCGATTGATCTGATCCTTGCCATGCACCTTGATCAACCGTTGCAGATAAGGATCACCATCTGGTACACGGAAGACGTAGAACCCGCTGATGATTGGTTCGCCATCAGCAGAAATCTTCTCTCGTGCGAACGTATTATTGTTCATCTTGGCACGTGGGTTGGGCTTACCTTCCTGATCACGTAGATGATTGACCCAACGCGCCTGACAGGCCGACACGGAACGGCCTGGAATTACGTCGGCAATATCGCACCAGGGAAGGCATTTATGTACGAAAGCGCGCAAGAGCGCGTCTTCCTTGTCGGACCAACCCTGACAAGATCGGCCGGTGCCTGTATATCCGCGTCCGAAAGGAGAAGTCATTGCAAACCTTTTTCGGGTCTGAAAAGTTCTTCATGGTAGGAAACAAAAGGCTCGTCAATTTCCTTTACTTGAAACAGATGACCATCGAACCAATCCCAGATACCACTAATTGTGTAGACCTTACCGCATTCCGGCCAAGGGTATTCAGAAATTGGTGCGGCAATAGAGGCATCAGGGTGACGCTGATCGCAAACAAGATCGCGTGTTCTGACGCAAACGACCTTTTGCCCAACATACCACATTACGAGAATCCTGCGACAACCGATCTACTTACGCAGCGGCAGTTTACCTCAGTGCCGGGGAAGATGTATTTTTTTACAGCTGGGTCCCACCATCCCTTAACAATATCATACGGCTTGCCATTTTGGCGCACATGAGTCGGTCTTGGATGTTTTCCAGCCCCAGAATGAACCCAGATCGCAGTCGTAATTCCAAGCTCCAATTGCCGCGCTCTGGTAATATTTGCAGTAATCTTGTTCGATTGATCCCGACTAATCAACTCAGCCCTTTTACGAGTGGTGTGAAATTGCCTCTGCAAATCAGTCGTCAGCTGGTGCAGGTCACGCCCCGTCTGCACGGATCGCATGACCATACCCTCGATCTGGGTAAAGTATTGGGATGGGATGCTTTTGATGAGGCTGACGTTCTCTTGGATCGATGCGGCCAAGATGTCACGCTGCGCCTTTGTCATCTGCATCTCGACAGTCCAGCCCCCCTTCTTGAGGATTGACTGCAACTGTTTCGTAGAACGCTGATGGACCTTGAGTGAGAACCATTTGGCAAGATCAAGAGAGGCTTCGTTAAAGCCTTTCTGCCATCTACGAGAGAGTTTGCGGATTGCTCTACGTAGTTCGATAGCGGGTAGGGCGTCTTGCGCTAAAGTAGCATTAAGCCGATCGCGCTCTTTCTCAGCTTCACGATAATTACTGCGAGTTGCTACAATCTTACGATCTTTCATTATCCGCCAGTAATGGGCAACCAACTCAATGTAATACTTTGACTGAGCATCCTGCGCTAAGGCCGTGACCTCGGGCTCGTTCGCCTTAAATGCCGCCTTGAGCCAATATACCACCGACTTTTGCATATCATCGATTAGGCACTCAAGCTTGCGACGATATTCGATCTCTAATGCAAAGCTTGGATGCACAGGACGTAAGACGCGGTCTTTTTTAGGCTTTGCGTCGATCGCGATACGATGTTGCAGAGAACGGAGCTTTTGGTCTTGCGCCTGGATGATCTGCTGGGCTTGTTCCAGCTGCTTACGCAGAACTTGATTGTCAATTTTGGACTTAGCGGAAACGGGAAGCATATATCAATCGTAAATATTAGGAGCGGCTTTACCAGTCAATTCTCGGTAAGTTTTCGCCCAACGCTCGTAGGCATCCTTTGTATTTTGCCCATAACTACCGTAACGATTTTCACCTTGTTTGAAAGTGTTGCGCAATCTTGACATAGCTCCCAAAGCTTCTTGAACACGCTTTTGATCAGCAGGCCCAGCAACATCTTTACCTTTCTTTGGGGGCTTGTTCCCATACTTTGTATTTGTCAAATCATCGGTGGGACCAGAGCCTGGCGCTCTAGTATCAGTTGGTCTTGCATTCCTGCTAGCAGGCTTCCCCTGAGCCGCTTTTGCGGCAGCCGTCAAAGGCTCAGGCTTGGTATACACCACGTTAGCCTTCTCGATGTCCATGCCCTCAAACATACCATCCATCGCATATTCGATATAGTCCAAAGCCTCCTGCTTCACCCCAAACATGCGCGGACCGCCAGGACCATTAGCGAACCAGCGACCAGAGTCCAGCGCCATACCTTCCAACAAGACGAAGTCACCAATCCGGTCTACGATCTGCGCTTGACAGTCTGGCAATGAATCACAGGCGAACCGGAGGGGCATTTGATCTTTTGCTCCTACGGTGAGAAGACCACGAGAGGCATCCATCGCTTCCTCCTCGTCTCCCCGTGCCTTAATCGGCCCGCTCACCTGACCATGAGCAACAACTCCTTCCGACTTGTAACCAGGGTTTTCCTTCTCTGCTGTGTTTACCGCCTCTTGTCTAGAAGAGGCTCTGAGACGAACTCCACGTCGACGCCCACCTTCTCCCACTAGATTGACTTGCCACTCCATATCTGCGTCCTCAGCCTCATCCCCGCGTGCCTTACTATACGCAATTGCCGCTGCCTGCTTCGGGTCCTTGCCGGCGTTGATCTCAGTGCCGATATTGCTACTGATGGTCTCTTTGCTGGAACCTGATTTCAGCGGCATCAGCGTTTCTCCTCAGGCAGTCGGTGAATTCGGCGGCATCGGGTGGGGGGCGTGGTCTTCAGTCTTGGCTGCTTGACCATTTACAGAAGTCCCTGCAGCCGAAGACTTCTTATCCTGAAAGGCAGCATCCATGACTGCAGCAGCGTTACCGAATGCAGGCAAGGCAGCATCGAGAGCCTTGCGCCGCTCGTCGATTGCAGCAACGCCCGCCATGAACCGCCTGAATGAGATTTCATATGCGTCGAGGACAGGACCAGCAATCTGGTCTCCTTGAGCAGTATCCTCCATTAGTTTACCAGCACGCTCAGCGTGAGCTGTAATCCGGTCAATGGCTGATGGCGTGGTCATTTGTACTGTCCTGTTACGGTCTGCTTCAATCCAGAGCGTGAGCAAGCGGTCGAATTGCCTCGGAGCAGAGAGCCATGAATTCACATCGCGCCGCCACCTTCAAACCTGTATGGAAAGCCTAGCCGATTCCGAAGCCACGTCCAATTCCATATGGGCTGAGACGTGCCGCCTATTTTGCGGTCGCCTAAGAGCGGCCACGCTACCCCCCAATTTTGCAAAGCAAATTGCCACAGCATCCAGCCTCGGTAGCCGCGTGGCCTATGCGCGTCGATGAATGGACGCCATGACTTTACGAACGGCGCTAGACCAAACTTGTGGCCCCATAACCATTCGACAAAAGTCAGCGCACTCATTCCGCAGCCTCGCTTGGCAAAAGCTTCTTCAGCTTAGTCATACGCTCAGCCCGCTCGGGATGGGGCTTAGGCTGGCTGTGCATCAACCTTACCAGCTTACCCGTCCGGGCCGTGCGATGGCTCATATCGGGTTCGGACCCATCTAGATCGGGTTCTAAGCCCCCTAGAGCGTCTTCGGACCCATCCTCAGGATTTTCCCCCTCATCCCGTTCGGACGCGCCTGCGACCGTTTCTGCGGGTTCCTCGCCCTCTCCTAGCTCGGCCTTGACCCCACCACCGCCACCCTTGGGTATGAGGCCGGCTTCGATCTCGCCCTTGAGGTCAGGCATCGTAGTCTTATCCAAGCCCTGGTAGGGCGATTCGGCATCATCGGCGAGACGGATACGGACCTCTTCCTGACTGATGACACCCATATCAACGTAGATCTGATCGGTACGGGCCTGGACCTCGCCGACCTCAGAATGTTCTTTCTCATCCATAGACCAGAGCGGCTCGAAGGCGAACGTAATGGCAGGATCAACTTGGCCCCAGAGGTCTAGCATCGTGAAATGCATCAGACGTGTCAGGTTCTTACGAAGAAAGGTTTCCTGCCGATCATGGATGGTGTCGTAGAATGCCCTGATCTCGCCTTCGGAGCTCGCATTCAGTCCCGTCGGCTGCAAACCCGTGAACTTGACAGCCGGGATGCGCGCTACCGACATCATGTGTTCTTGGGCTTGGGCCTGTAAGGCATCGAGCGTACCAAGAGGCGCAACAGTATTTGTGAACTCCTCGGTGTCCTTGTCGGTCAACATGATGCCGCGATTGTCGCGGAACCGATTGAAGAGTTCTGCTCGCTTGAAGAGTAGGTCACCACCCTCCATCAGGGACTCAGCTAAGTTTGTCTTCAAACCCCAAACGACGAAGGCGTGGATCAGGTCATTGACGGATTGCCGGGTTATCAGCCAGTTATCTACGTAGGGCTTCATGATCTGACTGAGTGACAGACCACCAAAGCTATACGCAGGCTTCAGGATGTCGGGAACTTCACGTCCTACGAAAGTAAGGAAGCGGGAAACATGCAACTCTTTACCCATTACGAACCAGTGTTGGGGGTTGTACCAATCTGGTGCCAAAGGATCATTGGAGTTGTAATTGGTCGGGTAGGCCCAGATGGCCTCTACGGTCGTAAGACGTTTCAGTGATCCACGCTTGACCTTGGCCCGACTGATCTTGTTCTGACCATCACCAATCGGCATGCGGAGTTCGTTAGCATCATCCTTGGAACCAAAATCCAGATGTAGATGGGATCGACCGAAGTAACCATCCTGCTCGATCAGAGTACGGCAACGATCCTGGACTTCGAGTTCCTTCCACTTGTCCTCGAGTTCCTTGATCTCCTTACCCTTGTCTGCCTTACCGACAGCTTCGAACTTGATCCATTTACGGCACATCTCACCGGCTATTGTTTCGACCGGGATGCGATATTCAGGTCTCTGAGCGAGCTGCGCGAGATAAGGATAGCCTAGGAACTGTAGGCCTTCATGGAACGATTGCCCAATAACAGATGAAGCCCAAGAGAAATCGCTATTGAAGCCGGAGTTGTCATCCATCGCCATCTTTGCGGCTTTGACAGCGCGCATGAGGCGGGGCGGATGGGCCGGGAACTGGAAAGTCTGGACGGATTGTGATGCATTACGTGACGGACCGGCTCTGGCTATGGCCTGATCGTAGGCAAAGCTCAAGTCCTGACGAGTGGGCTTAGCCTTCTTGCGCTTAGGGATGTAACGGGCGACCATTTAACGTTGCCAAGAAGACCCAGTTGCTTCCCAAGGACCATATTTCTTGTGCTCAGGGTCTGCGTTAACCTGATTTTCAACTTGTTTACGAATTCCGTTTTCCTGCGCAGTACTTCGTGGCCCTGACGTTCGCATTGAAACTGTTAAACGCTTTCCATCTTTTGCTTTAAGCGAAATTTGCAAACTATGTTCTTCAGCATCTGTTGAAGGCTTCGGCTTTGGAGGAGGTTTACCTTGCCCATACTTCGTATTTGTCAAATCCTCGATAGGCCCAGAACCAGGGGCTCTAGTATCTAGAGGTCTTGCATCCAACGCTATTCCCTTAACCTCACTCCGCGCAATCCCCACATCCATTGCCATCCGGCCCGCGTAAGCGACGGCTTCCTGCTGCGTCACGAACTGAATAGAGCGCGAGCCACCATGCTTGAATTCGAGATCGACGGTGAACCAATTATCATCACTCATTTGCGCCCTCGCTCTGCTACCGCAAACTGATCAGTCGTAGCGTCCTGACTCAGGACCACGGACTTAGCGTCAGCCGTACCGGCAACCTTGTACTGGTCCTTGGGCTCGACTTCGCTACGCTGCAAAGGCGGACCAACCCGACCCAGGACCTCATCCGTGATCAGGTTCCAATCAATGCCTTTACGCTCCCGATCAGACATTATCTGGACCGGAGCCATGATGTGGAACAGGTCGACCTTCGTCAGGACCATAGACCCGAAGCCACTGACCGCCACAGACTTCCCAAAGCAGGCCAGTTGATCCGCGCATACGCGTTCCCTCAGGATACACGCTTGCGCTAGCTCTTGGGGGTCACTGCCAATCGGGTGTCTTAGTTTCGGACATTGACGAAGGCCCCATGTCCCGCCGCGAGTCGGGCAAGGTAGTGCTCATGGCTCAAACCAAAAGACCAGGCCTCGTAACGACGGATTTGCTCAGACTCATACTTCCAGGGGGGACGAGGCTGATCTCTCACAGCAGGATCGGCCATGTCATTGGTTCTGTCGACGGCATAAGAGTCAGTCATGCTTTGTACCGGCTATACGCTTGGCCATTTCATTGGACAAGGTCGTAGCGTCGGCAAGCGAGAGTCCAGCCTTCTGGGCATTTGCCAATACTGCCGAAGGAGCGTGCGTTGGTACCTGAGAATCAACAAACCGAAACGGCATACCCGCAAGTAGGTGCAACTCGGCATCGCCCTTGAGGGGCGTACCCAACTGCTTGTTGAGTACGACCGGGATGGTGTCGACGTTCAGGTGTGCGGGGAGAGGTGCCATAATATTCATATCCTATTTCTGAGAAGAAGGTTTCCGCACCCAAGCACCTTGCCAATTGGCCCCTTCCTCCAACCGCAGGAAACCTATTGCATCAGCGGTGGGACCAGAAGATTTCTGCGCCTGAAGGCGGGGCGTGACATAGCCAGACAAAGGTATACGCCAGACCGGCATTGGAGTCTTCTTGGAAATCTGATTACGCGTAGGACGTTTATTCATATCCTTGCCAATACTTGATCAGAGATTCGCATGACGGCCTTAGGTGGAACAGGCCAGTAGCACATGACGACGGAATCAGCCAAATTAGGGGATTTGGAACCATCAGGCTGCTTGTTGACCAGTAGCTTCAGCTTCGAAGACTGACCCATCGTAGGCTGGCTCAATTCTTTCTGCAGCTTACGTATAAGCGGTATGCGCGAATCGAAACTGATCAATTCCTCGACCTTGTAGGTAAACCCGAGCTCGGTACGGGCTCTATGGGTCTGCTCGCAACATCGCGCCAACTGCCACCAGGCTTGCGCCTTCAGGTTCTGGTAGAAGTCCGAGTTGATCGGAGAATCCTTGTCCCTCGGAATGACGTTCTTGTCGGGATAGAGAACCTCGGCGCCAGCGTTCCACGGACAGAGGCGGATATTCCTGGGCATGAAGCCTTCGGCACTTAGGCGATTGCCCTCTGATTTGACGTTGGTACCTACACCTATAACATCGTACTGAAGATTGATCGGACCTAACCCCTTACAGGCGGCTATGGCACGACGCGCCGTGACGCCGGGGTCTGGTGCACCCCACTCATCCAGGGTTCTAAGAACCCTACCTTTGCGTAACGCCAAAGCGTTGGTATCACCACCCTCGTCAGCTACGTCAAGAGCACCGCACCACAGCCCATCGTCATTGAAACCGGGAATGTGTAGATGGGCATCGACGCAGGAGTCGAACCATTCCGGCTTGATGATGACCCCGACAACCGAGGCCCCATAATTACGATCGACCTCTTGCGCGAAGATATGCTCCAAGCCCTCGGCTACCGCCTTGGACTTACGTCCATCGTACCACTCCTGGGTCTTACCCGGATGGTCGCGCCAGTCCATGACGAAGACGTTGACGCGGTCTTTGTGGATTGATTGACCGGGAGCCCAATCTACTCCAGATTCTCTTTTACGGTGGAAGACCGTTCCCATTCCGTAGACGGAACTGAAGTCAATCTGCACTTTGGCGTTGTCGGAGAGTGCCGCCTCGATCAGCTCAGGTCTTTCGTACTTTGCAGCCTCATCCTTGAAGTAGATAAGTGAGCGACCGCCTCGTCCGATTTCATCACCGGACTCACCTGTAATGGCCCCGCCACCACTCGGGTTGATGATCTTCAGGGAGCCCATATGGTCGCGTAAATTGAATCCGGGTGGGTAGAATTCTACGGGCAGACGTTCGATAGCCCTACGAATCTTCTCGAAGATCGAGTTCATGTCGCCGATACGATCGACGAGGTCAGATTTGCGGGAGCCCCACCCGATCGCAGCACCGTCCCAGAACCGCCAGAGATGGATGGAGATCGCGCAGCAGAGCCAGGTGACCCCCATGTCCCTGGATTTCTCGATGAGCCCAGAGCCCCCTTCTTTCAGGCAGGCATAAATGAAGTTGACGGCTTCGCGCTGACGCTTGAAGAGTTTGAATGGGAGATACGTAAGCTGATCCGTGCCCGCATTGCGGGGATCGTAAGTGTCAATCCAATGCTCGATGAATTCTACTGGATGATCTTTGTAGTACTCAATTGCACCGGCTAAGAGTCGTGGCTCCTTGCGAAGGCGTATGAGCTGCTCTTGGCGCCAGGCAAAATGCTTTGTGTAATTAGGTGGCCAGGGAACTATACGCTGGAGCATCACACAACGACGCTAACCCACCTTCACGTTGATCGCACGAGCACCCTTCTTGACCAACTCGACCTGAAAAGAGATGGGCTGACCCTCTTTCAACTCCGTAACACCCTCAGGCAGAGCATTGATGTGTAGAAACACATCCTTATCACCCTCGACATCCTTGGGCTTGTTGATGAAGCCATATCCCTTCTCAGTGTTGAACCACTTAATGGTGCTGGTGTAGCGTTCACTTACGTTTCCGTTGACTTCACTCACGATGACGTACTTTCCTTCTCAGGGATGATAGTCGTGTTCTGCAGGTAGTTGTAGATATTGACCTGCATCTGCTCCAGCATCAAGACCCAACCCGGGACGTTCGGATCAGTACCAGACAACTTGTTGGAAGTTCGGTACTGGCTCGTAGCCTCTGACATAGCCGCAGAGGAGTCGATGAGCAATTGACGTTCAGGAGTCATAGCTTTACAATAATACCTGTACAGAGCAGCGTTAGAAACTCATAAGGATCCTGAAGCGCGCAATGCCTCCAGTACTCTCGATTACATATTTCACAGAGGCATTGACCAGAAGCGCGGTGATAATCTCCACGCTCAATCCTAGCTTCAATATCCTCAGTAACTTCAGCCCGATGACCAAATGCTTTACGTAGCACGTTCTGTCTCCGCCTGGGTCTTGTGCTCACGTGACGTCACAATCTTCAGCGTACCTGTGAATGGTTTCTGCTCAGGAGTATAGAACCTCGCCATATCCCTGAGCTCCATACGCATACGCAGGTCAGAGTGCTTGGTAGGTTCCGGATGGCGGCTACCAGAGAGAACCTGATTACGGGGATCCCAGGGCTTGCTGGTATCAAGGGTAAGCATCTTTTCGAGCAACGCTTCATTAGCACGAATGGATTCAGGAGAGGACATTAAATTTTCTCGAATGGCTTATTAGGATCAGACGGGATTTCATTCCGCGTAAGCCAACTCATAACCTTGTACTTCAAGAAATTACCCATTTGAGCCGCAACGTCACAGTTAGCTTTGTCCTTACCGTAGGTTGTTACATGCTCAGCAATTTGGTCTGGTCCGGCTCCAACCTTACGAGCAATAATTACAACCTGATCGAAACCATACTTCTTAGAAATTGCTTCAGCGGCGCTAACAGGAATGGGCTTAGCACTCTCATCAGAACTCAAGTACGAAGATCGACCACCCACAATACGCTGTCCCTATTTCGATGCGATCAACTTGGGTTTGAACTCAACCCGGCTATGCAACGTCTCCTCGTACAACTTTGCTGCCTCCTGCGGGGTGATGTCCTTCACTTCATGAATCATACGGTGGGTGTGTTCGACAGTACCCTGATGCGTCATGTTTGCTGTTATCGCAATTGGCATCTTGGAATGCTGATAAGGGAGAGCCTGGGCAGCGGCATAATCCCTACGCTCATCCGGCATCTTGGGATCACGATATATTCTGACAAAATACTCGAGAGGGGTTTCACCCGTAGAAGCAACATGCTCCCGTAATGCCTTAGTAACCTTATTCGGAATTCCCTTTTTCCGACCACCACCAGGACGCGCACCACCTCTCGGCATCAGACCTACTCAAACTTTGTTAATTTTCCAAAGTAAAACTACTACTACTACTTATCGACCACATTACGTCGTTCTTGCTCAGCAATTGTAGCGACTCGGATGATCCTATCTAGGTAATCTATTTCAATAGATTGAGGGGCCGTTGCATTATTCTGGCAACGCCAGAAATCTGCCAAGGTCACAACAGTCGAATATGGAACACCTAACTGCCTTGCAATCGTCAGGAACGGATACGAAGAGGACATTTCAAAATCCTTGGTATGGTCGACGTTCCTTGGGAAGCTTTCCGGCCTTCCTTGCCCTACACCAGATCATGTATATCGTGATGGGTTTGAGATTGAACCACTCGGCAATTTCCTTACCGGTAAAGGAACTCTTCCAGAGACGTATAATTTTTTCATGGAAACCGGGAGGCGGATGAGTCTGCATTCTCTAATCATACCTTATCGAGACTTAACTCAACCGCACTGCATAAGAAATCACAAGAAGGAACAATTGGATTGGTAGTGGGGTAATCAAGAGGGATTTCATCAATGAAACAACGTTCGCCTTTAATAATTGTCAATCGCACATCCAATTCTCGGGAAAGTTTCACCATGCGCTGAAATTTGTCAGGAAACTCTTTTCGGACTAACGCCCAATACCCTGGAGCCGACGCCTTTACGCAAGGCATGCAATTGTTGTTTTGAAACCCTAATCCGTAAAGAATGGGAAGTTGAATTCCCGCTCGTTTGACTATCGCTAGGCATTCCGCCTTGGTCACATAACGCTGAATCAAAGGGGTCTGAACAGTCAATTCTGGATAATTGGTCCGAAAGGCTCTTGCCCTTTTTCGATCAGCGCCGTCATAAGTATACCCAAATACATGAATGTCGGTCGGTCTTTGGTACTCGAGCCTGGGTCCTATCTTCAACGTTCTCGTACAAGGGGCACCATGAATCCCCGAAAGGTAGCGTTCCTTAGTCCAGACATCCCAAGTATCGACATACTGATCAGATCTCAATTTTACGACTTTACGACCAAACCATTTTTCGCAATCTCGCAGGAAACGTTTATTATCTGGATGCTCGGCTCCAGTATCACAATACACCGGAATGGACTTAGGAGTAAGTTTCGTCGCCAGTGCCGAGGCTGCTCCGCAAGAAAACCAGCTTATGATCCGGGGTTCGGGCATCCAAAGCAATCATACCCTGAAAAAACGGCTACCGCACTGCTAGATCAATCTCGATCTTACAGCAAGAAATAAACAAAACTGATTGTACGCTTAGGCGGCTTCCAAAAGATCTGTACTCAATAACGTGGGGGTCATACGTCCAAGGAAACTCAGGAGGACGCGTTCCCTTTGTTTCGCATCCTGTCCCTGGTAGATCCCCGTATATCCTGAGAAGACCCCGCCCTTGACCCGGATCTCTTGACCTTCCTTGAATCTATTAGCCTGGTCGAGTTCGGGTAGGGCAACGAAACCATTGACTTCTCTTTGTTTCAATTTGATGATTTCGCCATCGGGAATGGTCGCGGGGGTATCCAGGAAAGTGACCACAGTCGAAATGCCGAACGTATTGAGAAGAAAATGCCAATTGGAAGGGAGAGTGTGGACAAAAAGGTAGTTGGCAAATAAGGGTTGGGCGACGATATGCTTTTTACGCGTGGTCAATGTCTTTGGTAAGTAGAAGTCATGCCCTTGACGGTGAACGTTTTCCGCCGCCCATTCCTCGCGTTGGGGTTTCGTCCGCGCTACGATCCAACTCATGCCCTTCATGGGTTTGATGTTTTAATGTAGTCGGAGGAACTTTGCAAGAGGTAAGTTTGTTGTGGGTCAGGTAAGTCGCTAGATTCCTTGAAGCGTTATATACTAATTCCATTACGTCCTGGAATTGCTTTGACTGATATGGGAAGAAAGCGGGGTCCGGAATTTTGGGAACAGGAGGACTGACAAATTCCCCTAGACAGAATACGTGGCGATCTTTAAGATGACCGCAGGCCTTCTCTTCCAGTCTACGTTTATTGCCCTTGTCCATGTAAATAATTACGTCAGCCCAGATCAGATCATTGGTTGTCAGACAAACGCTACGATGTTCGGAAAGGTCCAGTCCGATTTTCTTCCTAGCGTATTCTCTTACCGGCTTGGCTGCTGGCTTATTATCGTCATCCCGGAATCCTCGCGATCGGATATGTAGCTTTGTATTGAACTTTTGCACGATAGCGTGACACAGAGGGCTACGATAACGATTTCCATGACACAGAATCAAAACATTCATTTGCGACCCACTCTCTTGCCCAAGACCATTCAGCCTGTCGGCCGCACGCTTCGCAGCATTACGGCTGGGATAAGCCGCGACAAAGTGCTTCTCTCCGGACGAATAGCGCCAAGCGACCGCCCATTGTTTGTTTCTATAGTAGACGATATACATCGCCGCCTCTTCGCTTAGCATCGGTCCCGCCTATCGGCTACGCGGCATTTATCCGGCTCCCGACACGGCGCGCCCCCACCTACGCTACGGGCTCTCGCCCGGCCGGACTCGAACCGGTGACTCGGATTCAGTGGCCGGAACAGTTTCCGCGGTCGCCTTGGCCCTTTCTAGTGCCATCTCGAATTTTGCCTGCGCATACCCTTCGGCCCTGCCGGCAGCCCGCGCGGCCCCCAGCAATTCCTCTAGCTCGTTCTGACTAATTGCATTTTTCATGATCCGCTTCACGGCCCACGAAACAACGGCTATTGCCACCGATTCTCTGCTTGAGAGCAGTTGAGCACGGTTTGGGACGAGATTCCACCTCGCTTGGTCCTGCCTCACGTCACCCTCCAGCTTCCCTATCCGTCCGAATCGCCCAGGTCATAGGTCTCTCGTCTCGGTGTGGGACAGCTCAGTCGGCGTGTGCGACGTGAGCCAAAAAACCTCGTTTCCAATCTGCATCCACCACTGCCTATCGGTCATCTGCTCAATGTGCACATCGCAACCTTTCGCCACGATCTCATCGACCGAACCATCTTCGTTGCGGCGGATTTCGACGGTCACGGCTGCAACAGGAGGTCCATCTGTGCATAGTTCGGCCATCTATCCCTCCTTCGCGCCGACACCCTCACCGAGAGCGGCCTTCATCGCCTCAAGAACCGGTGCGGTGGTTGATCCGCGCTCGATTGCCTCGATCGTGGCTTCTGCGGCGCTTTCGATCCGTTTTAGCCGCAGATACCGATGCGTCAAGATCGTGATGGTGTCTGTCGCGGAGTCTGTCATCGAATGTGCGCCTCCCTACGATCTTCGGGGTCAGGCCCTTGGATCGCGTACATAACCATGCACGCGATCATCAGTGGGACCAGGAAGATGGCGACAGCCATTCCGGCAATAGAATTGATCTTCAAGGGTTCAGCTCGCATTGTCTCCTCCTCCTTTGATAGGTGCTGCCGGCTGCGCGCCGCCATCCTTCGCTTTTGACACTTAAATCCGATCCAAGTAAGAGCTGCGCCAGGCGATGCCAAAACAACACCAGACCACCCTATTGAGTACTCTAGGATCAACCAAAATCTATAGCGCAGCATAGTAAGCATTGAAACCTTCAAAGCGTCCCTCCAGGATTGCCTTTATATTATTCGCAATCACCTCTTTCTGCAATGATCCATCATGCACAGTGGCGCGATACCCAATCTCCTGCCAATGAACGTATTTCGGAAACTTGGGAAAACACCATCGCGGATATGATTTGGGTTCCAGGGGGATATCTTCAAGGGCATGAACCAGGAACGTCTTACAGTAATCGATACAGGATTCCAATTCATCGCTATTCAACGTGCCTGGAAAATGGCGCCATTCGATGGTGTCACTCTCCAATAATTGACGCAGACTGACGCAGCACCGCGGTTGTAGATGCCAGCAAGGAGTTCCGTTGGGACGATGTGGAACCTCAGCCTCGAAGAATTGGTCAACTGTCTTTGCCGCTAACTGTCCTTGTACCCGCTTTGCAGACAACAACGTATGGTGACTGACCTTACGCCGTTTGTAACGCCGCATTGCGCCTTCGTATTCCCTTCCCTTGTATTCCCATGCCGATGGACAAGGGATGGGTTCGATACTCTCTAACAGCTTTGGCATGCGCTGGTGGATATATTGCTGTACCCGTTTCAGGGATTGTAGATCATCCCTGAGTCCGGGCACGCGGATATGAACATGCAAATTACTACGATAATTAACCTTGACTTCGGGAAAGAGTTTACAAATCTTTTCCAGGCATTCGACCTGTCCATCGATCGTATCTGTCGGCGGGGTGTTGACCTCACCTCCATGATGATACAACTTATCCAATGGATCGTTAGCGATACCCGAACTGTTAACTATCGTGTGATCCTTACGATTATTTTCGCAATGCTTGGGTAAGGGCTTGGTACGATCGTAATCGGCGAATTCGAACTCTGCGCCATAGGTCCAGTTTTTGGGATGGTATTTCACAGCTTGACTTTACCTTTGGTCCGAACAGCTATCATTGGCATATAGCATTTCTCACACATCGGTACGCTATTGTCACGACTCAGGCGCTCAGATTCGATCTCATCAATTTCCCGCTTGGTTTTGCAACCAATACATTGCGCCGTAATTTTCATCACAGACCCTTTATGGTAATTTCCACCGGCTGACCTTCGTAGAGTTCCGGTTTCTCGTTACCGAGATGGAGGTGTTCCCAGGAACCTTCGAAACATACGAACCAACCCAGGTCTTCTTCCGTCAGCTCGGCTTTACCACCTACCATACGTCCACGCACGGTACGTTTGAGGAATTCGACCGATTTGACCTTTGTCTTGATCCGGTATCTCATTTTGCTACAAACCAACGACCTTCCCTACCACAAACATTTAATACTCTGGCCCAAAACCAATCGTAGTGTCTGTGGGTAGCGCAGTATTTAGTTTCGTGAACAGGCTTGGGGTTGATCCCAGTCACAAAATCCCGCTGTGGCTTTCCCAAAGGATTTTGTGGCGCATTGCACTTAGCGTACTCTGGACTAGACCCGTCATTCAAACACCACTTGCAATTGATACAGAGCCTTTGCATATTTAACGTCCTCGGTAAGCACGGGAATCGAGATCGGGAATGGTTGCCACGCGGGCCCCATCCTCGTAGAAGACATCAATCGGAATTCCACCTCTTGCGTTGAAGTAGCCGGCAATGCGGAACCAAATAGGTTGAACGCACTCGATGATATGGCGTCCAATCTGGATGACACAGGCTTCATGAAAGGCTTGATGATTACGATATGAGCCCAAGTACAACTTCAAGGATTTGGACTCGACCAGATACTTACCCGGGATGTAATCGATCACCATCGTTGCGAAATCAGGCTGCGACGTTACCGGACACAACGAGGAAAATTCTGGACAGGTGAACCGAGCCACGTACTTGATTTCAGGATAGGGGTTCGAGACCGGATCAAGAATGAAACTTGTCGGTACAGTCGGCAGTTCGGACTTCTGACCAAGGTGGCGGGGTTCCTGCATATTACTTCCCTTTGTTGTACAGATCGAGAATGATCTTGGCCCGTTTCCACAACTCGGCATTGCCCTCAGTTAGAAGAGGCAGCAAGAGTTCCTTTTCCCGCATATAGGTTACCGCGAAATGCGGGTCGTGGGCAACGATGTCCTTGCTGTTCGAGATCAGGTCGGCAAGCTTGATCGTCTTGCCTTCGGGCGATGCGTTGGCATTATGAAGTCGGTCAAGTTCCTTACGCTTTGCCCGCTTGCCATCTTCGGGACGCGATCGATCAGTCACTTCGTCGACCAGTCTGGCAACCTCATACCCGAACAGCTCACGTAATTGGATATCAGTGACGGCCTGATCTTCCTTACAATCATGGAGCCAGGCGGCGGCGATGACCTCGTCCCGGCATCCGACCTCTTGACAGAGTCCGGCGACCTCCTGCAAATGAACGGCGTAAGGCAAGCCCGTATACTTGCGGACCTGAGTCCTGTGAACCCGTTGGGCAAAGTTCTTGGCCCTGTATGAGAGTTTTGTCATATTAGTTATCTGCATCAAAAAGATTATGCCGCGACCTACCAAAACGTATAGTTCCCGGTGCGGTACGCCGCAAGGACGCTAAACCGCGATTAATGCAGTATCGAACTACAGCTGGGAGAGGTCCACTAATTGTTGCCTTTGCCACACCCTTACCCCAGAACCCGTAAGGGTTAACACCAACAGGTTGACGGGGCATTCGTGTTCGCAGCCCACGAATGAAGGCATAGGCTCGATCACGCTTTTTATGCTTATCCTTACTCATGACATATCGCATCCCTGTAAACACGTGCGACGAAATCGTCAATCCATTGGTAGTCCGGTTTATCAGGCAGGGACGATTTCGTCGCAGCTACTTCGACATCGACCAACAGTTGCTCGATCTCGGCACTGACCTCCTGATAGGGCAACTGTCCCAATTTGATTGCCAAGATGTGTGCAGCGTTGGGAAGAGGAAACGTCACATTGGCTGTCGCCAGGAACTCAAGGGCTTGCGCCCCAACCCGGACAGCGTGCGACAATGCCTTCCAGTCTACGCCCTGCTGACTCTCGGCTTGTAGAGCCCGTTGGCCGTACTCGTCAACCAACCGCTGGACAATACCATATGCGTTCTTGATCGAAGACGTAAAAGGCAACTTACGATTACAGACATCCCAGTGGCGGATCATTGTACCGTTCGCCAATGGAATATCTATGAGTAGCATATGCTCGACACCAGAAATACCCTGAGCTATTACTCCCTCAAATTGAGCAAGCTTCGGGGTCGTTCCATACTTCTCGATCAAATCATTTAGAGTTTTCAGGGCTAACCGAGCTGCAGCAACCCGAGACCCTTTGATCCCATATTTGTTGGCCTGCTGACGACAGTAGCCGACAAAGGCCGTGGATTTCCGGGTCAGGAGTCGATGACTTTGCACCAGGAGTTGTGCCCATTCAATCGAACAGTTTTCGTTGATCCAGGACCATTGAGGAGCAAAGAGCATATCCAGGGCGACCGTCTGTCCCTCGGATAGCAACTCGAGATAGCGTTGGAGGCTGTAGCTTTCTTCCTCGATTTCTCCAGGCAGATTCTTTTCCTTCTCCGCCTTGGGACGTGATTTGTTGATCGAACCCTTGACGCGCTGGAGAAGGATATCCTGCGGGTCCGGGATGTATACCGATTTGAAATCCAGATCAGAGTTCGGCGTCGTCGTCCCGTAGAGATGACTACCAAACTTTATGGTGACAATGTTACGCATCCATTTCCTTGATGATCAACGCGAGTAGCTTGATGCAATGACTGAGTCCGACAGCCCGTTCCATATCTCCGATGGAAAGGGCGGCATCACGGAGTTCGATCAACAATTCCCGCATACCATCGACATCCCTCAGATCGTAGACGTCATCGCCTGAAACGTATCTCTTGGTCATTTATTTTTCCTAGAAGGGGCAGTCTTCGTCATCATACGGGGCAAGTTGTTCCTTGATCGCCTCGAGTCTTTGACTCTCCTGTCCACGTTGTTTTTCCTTCCAGACTCGATATCGTTCAGGCATTATTAACGTAGTCCTGCATCTAGGATTTATGCAATTAAACCACCGAGTATAATAGTAAGGCTGACGCAAATGTTTGCTCGTAATCTCCCCATGTTCCCTAATCTCAGTAGATTGCCCGCATCGGGGACAGGGATCACCATCTAAGCTTACTACTACTCTATTCTTTTTACGCATTACTTTACGCTTCCTATATATACTTCTATTCATACAACCTACTCCATCAAGACACAGGTAACCCTTTCCGCAGAGGAGGAGCATATCACGTTGCTCCCCCTCTTTCCCTGATCAGAGGAAGTCACAGTCTAGGAAGAACTGTAACCGCGTACTTGTTAATCCTCGCTACGTAGAGCTGAACCTCGTAGCACCAATGGTGTTCCCATTGGCTCGCATGACCCCACTCTGGGCTGGAGCCTTGCCGGACCAGACGTATACGTTATCACAACGATCTACGTCCAGCTTCTGCACGCCGGGTGGGATGATCAATTCCCCTGACGAACGTGCCGACATCGGATACCCTTACCACGGTTTCTTAGGCCGTAGGTTTTCGTAAATGCGCCGGGACGTAAGCAGCACACCGGAGCCCGGACCACTACCTGCGTTATTTAACCAGGTACAGGCAAACCTGTATTCCTTGCATTACTGGGCAAGTGCAGGGTTTTGGATGCAAGCTCAATCGGAAAATAATCCGGGCCGAGCGCGATTGCTTTCTGTCAGAAAACTTGGTATAAATCTTTCTGACGCTTATTCCGGATGTGCGCTCCACATCAATCCATCCGAAAAGCAGCCCTGCGGTGCAACCAACATCGCCGGGCTTTTTCTTTTATGCTGATTTCTTTTTTGAAGCAACCTTTGGCTTCTTTGGAACTGGAAGCGGATTCAAGAGTTCGATTAGTTCGAGCGCTTGGCATAGTTCGTAATGGGGGTCGGACTTATCTTCGGACTCAAGAACAATCAATCCTTGCGGCGTTGTACGTAAACCTTCCTTGATCAGGCGCCGCGCCGCTCGTTCCACTTCTTTCAGCTTCCATAACTTGGTTCTCATTTTACGGGCTTCGGAAACACCCAAAGCGCGCCAAGCGGCCTGTTTGGCCTCCTCTGTCGTAACTCTTCCTACGACTTTTCCGAGGAGATCGATCCGTTCTGCGCCTGTAATCACAGAAGCTAAGTAGCTAGTCTCATCGGTATATAAACGTAGAATAGTCCGAACCTTGTTCCGTGCTATATCAGGAGCACATGCAAACAAATCCTCTTTGATCCCAATCTTGAGGGGGCGTTTAGATATCATAAAACACAACGGAAATCGCTTGTAGAGTTCTTCTTTAGTGTCTTGTATGGTTTTCAGGTTGGTAACAAACGCCATCGCATTACTCCAAGTTTCCTTAATCATACGACAAAAGGCATCTTTTGTGGGGGTATGTCTTGGTCAGCGGAACCTACCCGGCACAGAGGCGCATCGCGCATAGTCTGGCGATACCGGGACGGCATAGGGAAAGCTGGGAGACCGGATCAGCGAAGGGATGCCGCCCTGAGATCCGGTCCCCATATCTCTTTCTGGGGTTCCCCATGACAAAACGTCCTACTACTAGAAAACCCATCCCCAAGGATGATAACGTTCCCGACTTCTACATCAAAATAAAACCCAAGGACAGGGATCGAACCGGCTGGTCAACCGTCGGGGTCGGTTGGCAGGGTGATAACGGAATCAAAATTCAATTGCAGCGCGGCATACATCTAGACTGGAAGGATTTCCATGGCGACTACATGGACAACTTCATTCTGATGCTGGTTCCCAATAACTGACATGTCCCATTTCCAGACCATTATCGACTTGTTACCTTCACTCACGAACGAAGAGCTCAATCAACTGTTGATCCGTACCAAATTCCTTTTCAGCCCCATCGCCAATAACCAATCCGATGAATCCTGGGTCCTGCAATGTATTTGTGACTGCCTTTCCAGTAAAGGCGTAGAATTTGCTTCGGTTCCCTTTCTCCTGAAATCCCCTGACATTGGTTCCTTTCGTGATAAATTGCCTGGCGTATTACGTTATCTGGAAGGTTCCGGATTGCAACGTAATGAACGCAAAGCGGTCCTGACCCTGGGAATACAAGGTCTTTACGACAATCTGGTGGAAATGGGTATGCTGGTCTCGGTCCGGGTCGTCCTCCGTCATTTCCACAGGATACCTTCGGTGCTGAGCAAGGAGTATCCGGGCTATGCAAAGGCGGGCGTACTCCACAAACTCGTCCAAAGGGAACGTATGAATACTGGCAATGGACATTCACGCTAGGAGATCTCAATGCTTTACAATTCAAAATGGGATGCGAAAGTCAAGCAGAACATCTACGCGCTGCCTACTCTGATCGCGTGGTTGGAGACGATGCCGGCTGACCGTACCTACAACTTCACGGATTGCCTCGGCGGCACATGCCTGTTTGGTCAGTATCTGGAAGCCCACGAGGTCGCGTGGAGCCGCGGTGCGACCTATGTCAAGTTGATAGGTACGGAGTTGGAGGCAATCGCGGCCGAAAAGCCGTGGACCTTTGGTGCCGCTCTTGTCCGTGCCCGCGAGTTGGTTGAGTAAGGGGAATGACTATTGTCTTCAATCAGGACCGCAACGTTCGTCAGAGCGATTACAAACCGCCATCCGAAGGCGCGGTCCTAGTCGTAAAAGCCCCCTGGGTTACCCTTCAGGGCGAAGGCCCTTATGTTGGTTATCCCGCTATTTTCATTCGATTGGCGGGCTGCAATCTCGGAAAAAAGGACAGCTGTAGTTTCTGCGATTCCCAGTTCGCTTTCGATAAAGGTACGTGGCGAACGCCGGGAGAATTGGTACTGGCTGTCTACGAAATTGCCAAAGGATATACTTTCCGCGATCGGCTTGTCGTCCTGACGGGCGGGGAGCCTTTCCTCCAGGAAGTGGCTCCGTTGATTGATCACCTTATTGATGCTGGGTGGACTGTCCAAGCCGAGACGAATGGTTTTTTCTGGAACAGTCGTCTCAGTAATCTTTTGACCAAATATCCCAATTCCTTTAAGATCGTAGTTTCTCCCAAGGTCAATCAACGTAAGATCTACCCGGAATTCAAAGAGGATCTCTTCTACTCTTCGACCTGCCTCAAAATCCTAATAGAGGATGATCCTGGTTCTCCCTACTATCGCATCCCACCATTTGCCTTTACTTACGCAGACAATTTACGGAAACCGGTGTACATATCTCCGATCAACGCGTATCGTAGAGAGCCCCACCCTAACCAGGAAGTGGTATCATTCTGGGGCGATAGCCCGCTCGATCCTGAACAGTCTGCACGAAATTACATGTGGGCAGCACATCTCTGTCAGTTGTCCGGATTTCGTCTATCGCTTCAAACCCATCTTTTCGCCACGGTGGAGTAGTCATGCCTCCATGCGTTTTTCAGGACTGGATGCTTCGACTGACTATGCAGCAGCAGTCAATGCTCGTACTTGCCTGTCGCGGGCCGGATGGCGTGGGTAAGTTTCACCCGACTAAACAAATTGTTGCTAGATATCGAGCAACAGTCCTCAAGGCCGCGTACCTTGGTCGCCCTATGAAAATTGATGAAGGCGATGATACAACTTTTATGACTCTTATTCGATTCAGCGAAGATAGTTTTTGGGGCGTAATTGTTCGGGCGTTTTTTGATCACGTCGATGAACTCCCACATCATTACTATATGCACCTGATGCATGGAGCACAGATCGCCGGCTACAAGCATGACAACCCCCTCATGCGACAAAGATGGCGGTCCTTCTACCTACAGTGCTGTCACGATCTTCATCTCTACCCTGAGGGCGAATCTCACATGGACGAACGCCTAGGAGATTGGGGGCATAAATTCTGGGACTCAGAAAGTCTTGTCTAATTCGCTTATTCTCCAAATCTACTACAAATACAAGGGCGATGTTCAAAGAGTCGCCGATCGCCTTGGCGTTGATTACATGCGGGCAATCCATCTCGTTGATCAGGCATTGAACGAAACGACCAAAGGTATGGATTTCAGCAAGTATCGTGAGAGGTTGCCGAAATGAGTGGCGGAAGTTTCAACTATCTTTATTCTGCGGACGCGACGGAACTTTTCTCGTTTCAAAAAGAGTTACGAGAAATGGCAGATGAGTTGACCAATCGAGGCTTCAAAGACGCAGCAACAGAAACCGAAAGAATACTTGCATATCTCGAACATGCCGAACGTCAAATTCAAGTACGTGCCGATCGTCTAAGTGATATATGGAAAGCAGTCGAATGGCATTGTAGTAATGACTATGGGTCCGCTCAGGTCGAGGAAGCTATCAAGAAGTACCGCGCGGAATGATTCCCGACAAGCCCCATTCCTACTTGCAACAGAATCTTCTTGCCCTTCTCTGCCACAACGAGGAATACGGCAAGATCGTTGCCAACCTTGTCGATGCCGCGCTTTACGAAGGGGACTATCGCCTCATAGCGGAACGGGCGATCGAATACTGGCGGCTCCATAACGAAGCCCCGAAGATGCACACCGCCGATCTCCTCGGCGACATCCTGACCGACCCGAAAAACAGTCGGGCCCAGACCTTTCGACGCATCCTGATTTCCCTACTCGAACTCAATGAATCCATCAATCACACCTACGTCCTGGATTCCATCCAGAACTTCATCGAGACCCAGAAGATCAAGGGCGCCATCCTCGACTCGGCCAATCGGATCAATGCCAACCAGGAACTGGCCGTCACCGAGGTCAAGGAGATTTGGTACGATCTCCTCCGTACCCGAGAGGTCAATTTCGATCCTGGATTACGTCTGAGTCATTACGACAAGGTCATTGCCTACTTCGAACAGAACCAGAATGAGTTCAAGACGGGCGTAAGAGAACTCGATCAACGCTACATCGTCCCGAGTCGGGGCACGGTCTTTCTGGTCCTGGCACCAGCCGGGTATGGAAAGAGTTGGAGCCTCGTCAATACTGGCGAACAGGCCCTGCAATCACGAAAGAAGGTTTGCCACATCTCACTCGAAATGTCGGCCGAAGAAGTCATCCAGCGTTACTACCAGAGACTCTTCGCCGTCCCGAAACGTGACGTCCCGTCCAATATCACCACATTTCAATTCGAGAATAGTAAATTGACGGGATTCACGGAAATTGCCAACCATCCCGACTTTGCCTTTGATAGTCCTTACGTCCGTGATGAGCTTAGGAGTCGGATCGACTGGTTGGGGACGCGATGCGATAACATCGTGGTCAAAAGGTTTCCAGGGCGGTCCCTGACCTCCAATGGATTACGCGCCTATCTGGACAATCTCGAACTCGTCGAACATTTCATCCCGGATATGCTCGTTCTGGATTATATTGGGATCATGGCGACCGACCCCAAGAACCATCGACTCCATCTAGGACGTAATATGGAGGACTTTCGCGCCATCTGCGTCGAACGCAATATGGCGGGCGTGACCGCGCATCAGATATCACGCGAAGGGGCGCGGTCGCGGTATTCGCGCGGAACCCATGTTGCGGAGGATTGGTCCTTGATCGCAACCTCGGATAATGTCGTGACCTACTCGCAGACCCAGGGGGAACGTCGTTTCGGGTTGGCGAGACTGCTCGTCGATAAAGCCCGGTCCGAACAATCCGGCTTCAGCATCTTAATCACGCAATCCTATCATTCGGGCCAGTTCGCACTCGAATCGGTTTTACTTGAGTCGCGATACGAAGAACTTGTAGAGGAACTGACGAAAGGCGAACGCGAGGACGATGTAGAGTCCGACGATGACTAAAAAACCGGACCCCGAACTTCTCAAAGGGATTCGACACTTAGTCGAACTAGGCTATACTGCTTCCCAGATCGCTATCGAACTCCATATGGTCTCGCGTAATGCCGTCATCGGTATGTGCCATCGCAATGGCATTGATCTGGGAGGAAAGAAACGCGGAGCTTATACCCGGAAACTGAAACCAGCCCCCAAACCCGTCAAGCTGGCTTTGGTCAAAGAGTTCGTGACCATACCCAATCCTGAACCGCCAGAACCCGTCGAGATTATGCCTCCAACACCATCCAGACGTAGACAAATGTCGACGTGCTGCTGGTCGGGCTGTATGAATGAAACAGTGAGAGGAAAGCCCTACTGCGTAATCCACAGTAAAGTAAGTGTCAACCGATAGCCCTGCGCCACTCTTTGACATCGTTGGCAACAAACCGGATCGTCGCCCGACTATCGCCATTGATGATAATTGTGGGCATGCCGCGCTTACGCCAATTGTGGACGGTCATGGTCGTCACCTCGAAATGACGTGCGACCCGATGGACAGTCCACAGCTTCTTGAGTTCCCGTTGTATGTTCTTGGTGGCAGCAGCTTCTTGCATCTCGATCTTCCTTTCGCGCGATGATATAATTTTCAAATTAGAGTTTTTCAAGGAAAGGTTAATGCAACATTTCTACGTTGGTATTCACCAACTGCCGCTGGCACAACATTTTGATCTATGTTTTATTTCAGCAAATATATTGCAAGGGAGAAAGAGTGATTTCAAAGTAAAACGTTGGATTATGGATTCAGGTGCGTTCAGTGAAATCAGTACCTATGGTGAATATCGATCCGACGTAGCTACATACGCAAAACTGATTGAACGCTGGGCACAATGCCCAACCCTGGAAGCCGCGGTCGCTCAGGATTACATGTGCGAACCCTTCATTCTGAAACGAACCGGACTTGCCGTAAAAGATCATCAACGCATGACGGTAGAACGTTATGATAGACTTCTGCAGCATAATCCCCCTTGTTACATCTTGCCCGTCATCCAAGGTTGGTTAGCCCACGACTATTTACGGCACCTTGATCAGTACGGAGACCGCTTCAAGAAGGGGATGTATATTGGCATAGGCTCGGTCTGCAAACGTAACTCGACTGTCCAAAGTGTTGTCTCAATTCTTTCTCTCGTAAAGAATCATCGACCCGATTTACGAATTCATGCCTTTGGTTTGAAGACAACAGCACTACAAAATACCAACGTCCGACATCTAATTCATTCCGCTGATTCAATGGCCTGGAGTTTCGCTGCGCGGAAAGCGGGCCGCGATGCCAACAGTTGGCGGGAAGCCAAATCCTTTGAACAGAAAATTCAACTACTAGTTGATCGACCCAGTAGCTATACCGCGCCTATTTGGTTGGTGCGATGATACCGAAACGGAAGATCAAGGCATTTCTTACGCAGCCCCGCGATGATTTGCGAACGTATAAAAAGCTAACGCTATCTCAGCTCGAAGCGTTGAAGGCCCAACTTCCAGTCCAGCCTCCGATCTGGAACAAGCTCAAGATTCATCAGAAGGTCGGGTTTCTACTCGGCGCCAAGTACGGGCGTATAGCACTTTGGCTAGACACGGGAACTGGCAAAAGTTGTTTAAGCATTGCCTTGGCTCGTTATTTCCGGAAACTCAAAACCATCAAGCGATGCCTCATTCTGGTCCCAAACAACATCAATAAATACGAATGGAAGCGGGAGATCAAAAAGCATTCCCCTGAAACCTCTCACGTCATCCTATCGGGATCATCCTTACAGAAATGGGATCAGCTTCGCAGCAATCAATCGTTCCTGGTCATCGCGACCTACGCAGGCCTAGTCCGAATGGCCTGCAAGATCGTAAAGAACAAAAAAGGCAAGAACAAACTGGCACCTGATCCCAAACTGGTCCGAGAACTGGCAAAGGCCTTTGATGGTCTCGTAAACGACGAGTCGACCAGCCTTGGATCGCGATCATCATTAGCGTTCCGCATCTGTCGGCAGATAGGAAAGAAGGCGCCATTCGTTGCCAACCTATCGGGAACGCCTTTCGGAAGAGACCCGACGCCTCTCTGGGCGCAGATGTTCCTGATCGATGGTGGCGAGTCCCTGGGTAAGAACCTGGGTCTGTTCCGCGCCGCTTTCTTTACGGCCCAGGAAAACATCTGGTCCGGCTATCCCGAATATACGTTCGACAAGCGCAAGAAGGGTTTACTCAACCGTTGCCTGGCCCATCGTTCGATCCGCTATGAAGCTGACAAGGCCGATCTGCCCCCGGTCGTTTCCATCGTCAAATACATTCGTTTGCCTTCTGACGCCAAGACCTACTATGAGAAGGCAAAGGAACGTTTAATCGCCGCCCACGGTAATTATCAGGAACAGAAGAACTCCTTCTTACGCCTCAGGCAAATATCATCAGGCTTCCTTGGTTACAAAGATGACGAGCGCGGCGTAAAGGCGCAAGTCGAGTTCAATCCCAATCCCAAATTGGAAATGCTCCTGAGTATCATCCAGGCTGCTCAGGCTTCGTATAAAATCTGCGTAATGCATGACTTCATCTTTTCCGGTACAATGATCGCCCGCGAGCTCAAAAAGCTCGGCATCGGTTACGCTCGAGTTTATGGAAAGACGAAGAAGGAGGCGCCCGAGCAGTTACGTAAATTTGACGAGGACGAGGACTGCCGGGTGTTCATCATCAACTCGGCAGGCGCGTTCGGGCTAAATCTTCAGCGCGCAAAAGCCATGATTTTTTTTGAGAGTCCGGTCAGCCCGATGATTCGTACCCAAATGGAGCGTCGCGTCGAACGTCAAGGCTCGACCCACAACAAAGTTTTCCGATACGATCTTCTGACTGAGCACACCGTAGACCAACAAATCCGGGATATGCATGCAGAAGGTAAATCTTTGTTGGAAGCAATCGTTAATGGGGTTATAATCCCCAAATGAAAATAAACCAGACGGACTTTACTAATGAGCGCTTCGGTCGCCTAGTGGTTATAAAACGAGCGCCCAATGAACGCAAATACGTTACTACATGGGTTTGTCACTGTGATTGTGGTAGCAAAGTAAATGTTTCTATTTACCGCTTGCTTTCAAAGGAAACGCGAAGCTGTGGTTGTTTGCATAAAGAGCAATTAATTAAACGATCGACAACCCATAACCATGCCTACACAAAAACGTATACGACATGGGTAAATATGAGAGCGAGGTGCTTTGATCCGAATAATCCCTCTTACCATCGTTACGGTGGGCGTGGAATCACGGTTTGCCCGCGATGGCTTACTTTTGAAAATTTCTTGGCTGATATGGGTGATCGCCCTTCGGGCACATCCATAGAACGCAAAAACAATAACGGCAGTTATGAACCCGAAAATTGTTGCTGGGCCTCCTCGGAAGAACAAGCACGAAACCATGGTCTTAGAAAAGATAATAAATCAGGGCACTGTGGGGTTAGAAAATGTTGGAGTAAATGGTTAGCAATTATCAGCGTTAATCAAACGCAAATTATTCTAGGGCGGTTCAAAAGTAAAGCAGAAGCTATCATTGCTCGAAAGAATGCGGAACATTTCTACTGGAGAAAATAATACAGTGGACGTCCAGATTTGGAGCTAACCACAAAGACGGGGGCCGACCTTCTCAAGGCTGTGATCGAGGGGACGGTCGATACCCAGATCAGGCAATTCCACGTAGAGGGTTCGGACCTCCTCCAGGCAATCATCAACGGGACAGCCCCAATTTGAGCCCTCTGGGAACCCGCAGAAAGGGTCGTGGACGCGTTCCTTGCCCCTGGACCCTATCTGGGTAGCCCTCTGCCCCGAAAACGCGTCCTGGACCGTCCCCTGGACTCCCATAAGCATTGCTTATGCCCCATAAACCCAGGAAAAGCTACGTTTCCGGGGCTTTACCTATGTATAAAAAGGAGTTGTTCCGGGAACGGGAAAGGTCCATATTACGTATAGGATCTGAGTTGGGAATGGGACAGCGCCACCGATATTAGGGGCCAGAGCCCGAGCGAGAAAAGTCGCGAACCTGAACTTGACCTGTCTCTCAAAATGGGCATCCTGGAACGCGGCGAGATCAATTTTCATTGACACCGCGCGACCGACTCGACCAACCGCCATGCATTTTGCGAATGCCCTTCGCGGCCGTAGTAGCAACTCAATGCAGACGGTGTCAGAAAATTGACGACCTCATCCCTACCACTTTCGAGCATCGAAACATGACAGTAGCCTTGGTCGGCGAAAATGCCTGACCTGTTGTGCTCATGCCTCGGTTCCTCGTCACGCAGCTTCAGTGCCGAACCGAGCTTCACGCAAACCCCGAGATCGCTAGTGGCGGATGTTGTATCTCTCTCTTCTCCTAAAACAGAAAGTGGTCCGCAGTGATGCGCGCCACTCGTTGCACTTGAGCAATGCAACCTGATGACGAGCTCACATAGGAGAGAGATCATGGCTAAGGCCTTTGAAGTTCAGAAGTCCAACTATGATGCAGCCCGGCCGTTTGCGGTAGTCGCAACGTTCCGTAGCTTCAACAAGATCATGGGACGATACGCAGATGAAGCCTCCGCCAAGCGTCGGGCGCGCGTTCTCAACAAACGCAACGCCGATTTGGATTATCTCAGCGAACGCCGGACGGTGGTTTTCGCGCTGCCGGAAGTCAATTACTGAGATGGCTAATTGTTGTGATTGTGGGGTTCGGCTTAGCGGCTGGACCCCACCTCCGCCATTCCGGCCCTTGTGCATGGATTGCGGAAACCGGATGCTGGCTCAAAAATATCTCGCACATCGTTGCGAGCCTGAGCCTGAAGCTAAACCTGAGCCGGAGGTTGACGATCGTTATATTTTCTGAACGCAGCTAGGAAGGTTCTTCGGAACCTTCTCAGGGTGCGTTTATGCACTACATAGGAGAGAGAACATGGACAAACAAACTATGGAAGAGTTTGCAATAGCCGCTGCTCACGGTATAAACGAATTTTTACAATCAATCCGAGGGGCACGAACCCACGCCGACGTGGTTGTGGAAACGCAACCCGCTATCAGGTTAATAATCAAGTTACCTGATGATACATATTTGGAAATGCCCATCAACGGGCCCCATCATACCTTGTAGTGGTATCGAAGCAGGCATTTTCGGATGCCTGTCACGATGCCCTTCTTAAGGGTGTCTACATAGGAGAGAGAAATGACTGATGACAATACGTCACCATTTGTTCCTGGTGCGCGCGTTGCAATCCAGAGTAAATACACGACTCACGGCTACACCGAAGGGTTCGTGGACAAGGTCCACAAGCCGCGCGGTAAATACTCCGACTACGGGAACATCACGCTGAAGGGTTCTGCCCAACAATACCGGGTCAGCCGTTCGCGGGGTTTCGGGGATGACGTTGGCATGCGTTGGGGTGCATCCTCGACCGGGGATGAATGGCGGCACACCTTCATCTATCCCTGGGATGCGAAAATTGAAAAGGAGATCGCCGAACAGCGCGAGTCCAATAAGCGCCAACGTCGGATCAACCGATTGGAGCAAGCCGTCAAGGCCATGCACCGCGACAACAAACTGCTCGATGGATTCCTCGATACGATCGAAGAGTTCGAGTTGTACGACCAACTCGCGCCTGTCGAGACGAAGGTTGCGTAAACTGATCCAGCGCAGAGGGCTTCACGGAGCCCTCGACGGTGGATGGTTTTTGTTCACCAAAACATAGGAGAGAGAAATGACAGACGCAGTTGAAACGATGGCGTTCGCAGGAACTACGCCATGGCATGGTAAGGGGTTCCCAGTCAACAGCAATATGACGCCCCAAGAGATGCTGGTGGCGAGTAAGACCAATTGGACCGTATCCAAGAAGCCGATCTACTTCGAAAAGGCCGGCAAGATGGAGATCGTGCCCGATCGGTTCGCTCTCATCCGCGATTCGGATGAGTCCTGCCTGTCGCTCGTCGGCAGCAAATGGAAAGTCAACCAGAACGAAAAGACGTTCGACTTCTTCTCCAAATACGTCAAGGAAGGCAAGATGGGGATGGAGACGGCGGGTTCGCTCTGGTCCGGCCGATACGTCTGGGCGCTCGCGCGGCTCGGTTCCGATTTCGCAATCGGAAAGGACGAGGTCCGCGGTTACGTCTTATTGGCATCCCCGCACGTCTTTGGGCGGTCGATGCTGATCCAGACCACCGCGATCCGGGTCGTATGTTGGAATACGTTCTCGGCCGCTGTCGGTTCCAATCTGAAGGGCAAGGGCGGTAACGTGTTCCGCATCCCACATTCCCAGGAGTTCAATGATACGGCCAAGGCAGCCGCCGCATTGACCCTGGGTCTGGCAACCGAGCAGATGGTCGAGTTCAAGGAGGTCGCGACGTTGCTTTCCAGGAAGAAGGCGACGGCTCCCAAGACCGAGGAGTTCTTCTGCGAGGTCCTCAAGTTCGATCCCAAGGACGCCGTCAAGAAGAAGGATGGTGAGGACAAGGAGCCCCGCATGTTGTCCAAGTTCCGGGCGGCCCTGACCCATGCTCCGGGCCAGGAAATGCCCTCGGCTTTGGGCACGTGGTGGGGCAATTTCAATGCGATTACGCACGTGATCGATCATGAGGTCGGCCGCGATCGTGACACCGCGTTGAAGGCGGCCTGGGTCGGTGGTCACGCCAACCTGAAGCGTGATGCCCTGAAGCTCGCAATCGACTACGCGACCAAGAGTAAGGCGGCGTGATATGAACCGCTTTATGATCTCGGTCGAGTTGGTGCTGTTCTGGGCTTCGACCATAATGATCGGAGCCATTCTTTTTCTACGCTAAGTCACAAGCACAGCAGGCATCTAAGTCGGTGCCTGTCATGGTTGTGTACTTGCAACCAAAACATAGGAGAGAGAAAATGCAGTACTATACGTTTTCAGGACCGGCCGACATGAAGTTCGGAAAGACGTCGGTCAAGGCGGAAACCGAGAAGGATGCCCGACACCTCGCCATGGTCGCGCGATGGGGGCGTCCCAACGGAAAGCCCCATCCCGGCGATACCGGCCCAGACGGGCGGTATCTGAGTCACGGGCTCGAGTTGCTCGATATCAGCGACAAACCTCCGGTGGAGGAATAGATGCTATACGAGATCAAGGTCTACGAGTCCTGGGTCAAGGTCAGTGAATGGATTTTCCGTTCCTGGGGCGGACCGCGACGTCTAAATGGTAAACGCTATCGCGGTCCGGTCTACTACCTTGGAACGGAGAACTTCACCAAGAAACCTCCAGCGCCGAGTGTGCGCCGATGAGCACCAAATACCGACCCGGGTCCCGGGTCCAACAGGTGTGGGAGGTCTACGAGAAGGAGGGTGCCGACGGTGCCACAGCCTTTGGAAAAGGGCTTGGGCTCGCCGATGGCACCCTCAAGGGTTGGATGCGGATGTGGTCGACAGGGATTGACAAGAAGGCGAAAATGCCTTCTCCGCCCATCTCTACCAAGCCTCCGACCAAGGTGATCCGGACGTCCCGATCCATGCTCGGAAAGGAACGTATCCGGGTCATCGGGATTGAAGGTGAGGCCTACCTGATCGCACAGGGGCCTGACCAAAGTGAGATTCGTTGGGTGCATAATGGCAACCAGGTTGTCATACCCAACGATTGGATCGAGGCAGAGTCCAGCGAAGTGCCCTCCGCGTAGGAGGGCATCACGCTGCACTTACGCAGCATAGGAGAGAGAACCATGAACGGACTAGGTATCAATCCCAAGCATGTTTGGATTATGCACAACCAAGTCGAGCGTTGTCTGCTCTGTGGAAACACAGCGGCAACTCTTGATCACGTCAAGTTCGTCCGGGAACAGAACGCTCTGCAACCCCAACGCGAGGCCCTTTTCGCATTGGTCCGCGACCCGGATGATTGGAAGGCGCCGATCGAAGCCTTCATCAAATACGCGTGGAACATCCCCGTCGAAGACATGGATGATGCTATCGTCCATTTCACCGGCGTGGAAAATACGATCGTCCACGATACCTTCGGATATACGATCAAGTCCGTCGGTTATCGCAACGGTCCGTGTGGTCCCTAAGTCCCTACCGGCCGGGCGGCTCCTTCGGGAGCCGTCTCCCGGTGCGGATTGACCGTACCAACATAGGAGAGAGAAATGGCTAAAGCATCTTTGGGACAGCGTCGCGCTCTTCGACTCGTCGACGAGAACCAAGCCTGTCTGAACGAGCGAATCTACCGCCATGGCGTGGACGATCCGAACAAGCTCAGGCTCGAGTTGGAAGGGCTCCGCAATGCCTGGTTGCATTCGGGGGCCTTGCCCTACACGGAGAACCTGACCATCGTCGACGTCGAAGCGACGCGGTGATTGACGTGATCAGGAAAACGAAAAAGCCCGGCGGGCCCGTCCGATATGATGTCGTTCTTTACGACATCGACCAGAACGGAACTACGATGACCTGGTATGTATACTCGGAGGAAGGGGCACAAAGACATGCCACCGACCTCCGCGTACAGCACCCCGGAAAGAAGGTCGAAATTCGGGTCGGAGCATAGAGTTCAGCGCAGCAGGCATCTCAGACGGTGCCTGTCACGCTGTACTACTTACGTATGGCAAACATAGGAGAGAGAAATGAGTTTCAAGAACATTCGCAATATCGGGCGTCCATGGCAGTTCAAATTCGCTATGCGCGATCTACTGAACGATGATACGTCGAGCGAGAATGCTCGACGGGTAGCGGAAGCACTTGCTGCTCGCATCAAAAGCTTTCTGAAACAAACCAATCTACTGGAACCGGCTGCAGCCAAACAAGGTCGGCTTCTTGCAGAACGGTTGGATCGTGCTGCCAAGAATACGGACTACGACGTGGACTACTTCAACCATGATCTCGATGTGTTCTGGGATTGGGCAGACGATGCCCGCATCCTAGTTGAATAAAAGTTCGTAGCGAAGGCAGGCTTTGCGGAGCCTGCTCACTTCTTAAATAAATCTTCCATCTGTACTTCGAGTCCGCGCTTTAGCATATATAGAATGTTTAAACCTCCTTTCCGTAGTTTGTTTCCGAGGTTGGATTTTATTTCCTAACATAAGTCTTCGCAATTCTGCCCGACGTTCTGGAGAGCACTTTCTTTCTCGATCATTCTCCAACTTAGTTATAATTCGAACATTTCCGACAGCGTAGGGACCTTTATCACCAAAGCGGGCCATGCAATATTGATCTGCGCGTTTACCACGTTCTTCCCAATGCCCCGAGTCCTGCCAAATCTTCCACCATTCTTCAAATGTAAACAAAAAAGGAATTTTCCGCCCTCTGGCTGAGCCGATATGTTCACAAAACTTTTGATAAGGTATTGTGGGGTAATTATGCTTTGGTGGTTTTGGTTTTCGTGGTTTACGCGGCGATTTAGATCGTTTACGAGTTCCGCTAGCCCAGCTATCTAAAGCAGCCAAACGTATGTTTTCGCAATGTTCTGGAGTTCGCGGTTTGCGCTTGTAGATACCACGCGGCATGTTGCTTCTCCCAAAGGTTCTCTGACGATCGGGGAACCCTTGGGAGGAACACCCGATCGTCAGGACAACTGCCCGGAGCTACCGAGCGGTTGCTATCCTAAAGGGTTTTCCTCAAAACTGCAAATTTACAACATAGGAGAGAGAAATGAACGATTCACTGAAGGAAAAATTGATCGAGAAGATTCGCAAGTTGCTTGCGCTTGCGGGTTCATCGAACGAGCATGAAGCGGCTCTGGCCGCCGAAAAGGCTCAAGCCATGCTTGCCGAGTATAATCTTTCGCTCGCCGACATCGATGACGACAAAGAGTCGGACGACTTCGTCATCGACAAAGAGTTGGAAAATGATTCGTTCCCATGGAAGCGCCAGGTCGCCGTCATGGTCGCGAAACTCTACTTCTGCACCTACTTCTTTACGCAGTTCAAGCGTTTCGTCAACCAGCGCATCGTCCGACTCGATCGTCATAATTTCGTTGGTGCGCAACACAACATCGCCGTGACCAAGGCGATGTTCGTCTATCTGGTCGCGACGGTGGAACGGTTGGCGCAAGAAGGCGGTCGGCAGGTTCCGTCCTCCGAACGCGAAGCCTACCGGCGGGCGTTCATGTGGGCCTGTACCCATCGACTCAGTCGGCGCATTGCCGAACGGATCGCGGCGGCACGTGCCGGCATGGGAATCAAGACCGAATCCGGCAATACGTTGCCCGCACTCGCCAACCTCTACGATCAGGCCGAACAGTCCCTGAAGAACTTTCTGGATGGGAATGTCGGCAAGTTGAAGACGGCCAAACGTGGCGGCAAGATCAGTTCCGCGCAGGGTGCCGAAGATGGGCGCGCTGCCGGTGACCGCATCGGCCTTGACACCCAGTTGACGGGCAAGGCTGCTGCGCATTTGCTGCGTTAATAGGAGAGGGAAATGAGCAAAACTACTTTCAACATTCGCGTTGCCGATGGGCCCGTGCAAAAAATCGAGGTTAAGACGGGTATCTACCGCGATGCAGCGGCAGCTGTGCCTGCGCTCTTAGGCTTAGCACTGCCGATCGTGGTGGAAATTTGGCATCCTAAGCTGGTCCCAGAATACGGACCATACCTCTATCGTATCAAAGAGAATGCATTTGGTGGCCTCGTAACTGAGCATTGCATACGCACGCATGGTACTGGAGCCCGGAAATGAAGCCCCGCATCGTACGTAAGTACACACAACCTCCAGGGGAGGCATTCGTGCCACCCTCCATCGAACAGAACGACGAGAACGTCTTTCGGCAGGCGGATTACTTTACCGTCAGCCGAAGGTTTGGGATCGGGGCACCGACGACCATAGCGTATGATGACTTCGCGGAAGCCTGTCTCATCGCATGGCCGGACGAGAATGCCCTGGTCTACGCCGTGACTGCCATGGGACGATCGACTTGTCTCATTCGGTCCCGGTGGGCCGAATATCTCGCTATCTGGAAACAGATGCATGGATTGGCCTAACTTCCTCGACCAGTACCACATCGCATACAACACCACGGGACCTAACACGTCCCGTGGTAACATCGCCGTGCGCTGTCCACTATGTGCGTCCGATGAGGATGAACCGCAATATCGGTATATGAGCATTTCCCTTGATGGGAACGGCTATCGGTGCTGGCGTAGACCCAATCAACATTACGGCAAGAACCCTGCCCGCCTGATCCAGGCACTCATCAAATGCACGTGGGAACAGGCCCAGCGCATCGCAGGTATTGCCGTCCATCTCCCCAATGACTTTGCTGCACAGGTCCGCAACACACTGGAACCTCCTCCTACGCGATCTGTCCCTCCCCTCAAACTCCTTCCCGAATTCAAGCCTTTGTCAACCCTTCCCTCATGCCGCCCTTTCATTTCGTATCTGGAACAACGACGTGGTTTTACCCTTCCCCAGATCACCCAATTCAGCGCCACCTACGGAATCCAATACTGTACCCGAGGTCCGTTCAAAGGTCGGATTATTTTCCCGATCTTGGCCGTCAACAAACTAGTGACCTGGACCGGACGTAGCATTCATCAATCCGTCGAGCTGCGATACAAGACATTGAGTTCCGACTACGAGAAAAGCAAGGAGTCAGGACTGCCACAAGCCGTTGCCCCGATCAATCATTACCTTCTCTGGCAGGACGAACTCAAACGCGGGGGTAGAAGTATCTACTTATGCGAAGGCCCTTTCGATGCGCTCCGCGTCCGTGTCCTGGGTAGTCGCCATGACATAACTGCAACATGTTTTTTCACAGCACAACCAAGCGCCCGACAGATTGATTTGCTGCATAATCTACTTCCAAAATTCGAACGTCGTTACCTACTACTCGATCGCGGAACGATGGCGACATCATTACATCTCGGCTCCTTGTTACAGAGTTTGAACATAGGTATAAAACAGTTACCACCACATAGGAAGGATCCGGGTGAATTATCCGAAAAAGAACTTTTAACCCTTGATGCCGACCGATCTTCGGATTAGGTTGGGTCAAGAAGGTTTGGTCAAGTCTGGTGATCAATCGCGAACAACATTCAGGTCCAGCTTAGTTGTTCGCGGATCTCTCCTAGCTCTGCGGCGGGGCAGAGTCATCCAGGCACCCCGTCCCACCTTTCCTTTCTCGAGTCTGAGGGGACTTGATATGACAAAGAAAACCGCAAGCGTAGTGCCGGTCTCGCTGCGTGTGATGGACAAGGGCGCAGTCGGTTGGATGGTCAGTTATGCCAAGAAGAACTATTGGCGCGTTGCGGCGCACTTTGACTTCGATGATCTCCTACAGGAAGGTCGGGAATGTTACTACTACGTGTTAGCACACTATCCGAACGTCACCGATCGTCCTCATATCATGTCCCTTTTCCAACGCACATTCTTTTCCCGCATCCAGGATTTGGCCAACAAGAAGACCAAACAGATCGACCAATGCGAAGGTGATCTGACCTACGACAACGAATTGTATATCGCGGTCCCTGAACTGGCGACGTTGACGGCCCTCCTTTCGCAGGCGCCTCCCGCCATCAAAAAGGTACTGGAACTCTTTACGACCGAAGCCGGATGCAAAAGGTTGCGTTCGGAACTCCGCATTGATCGGAGCGGGCACAAGGAAACGCTCAACGAGCGACTCTGTCGGCTCGCCGGGCTCGATCCCGAAGCCCATGACATGGTCGAAACTTTCCAGAATTACTTCTCCTAAAGTCACGTATGTCCTAGTTATGCCTTTCCCTACCCGTGACGATATCATCTACCAATCCACCAAGACCTACGTC